>Ga0233434_1001332_pt1 | contig 24562 bp, 38 predicted proteins | sample SI_122_August201_4_FD_182738 | JGI IMG/M metagenome (GOLD analysis project Ga0233434, IMG submission 182738) | Seawater microbial communities from Saanich Inlet, British Columbia, Canada - SI_122_August2016_120_MG | ecosystem: Environmental > Aquatic > Marine > Inlet | place: Canada: British... | reverse complement strand
TGAAAGAATAATAAATTATTTAAAGAACTTTGAAAGCATATAATTTAATATGAATACAAAAATGAATTTAGTAGCAATAGCATCAATCATAGCCGTATTAGGAATAATGATAGTGCCAAATACTGCAATAGCAGAAACAAATCAAAATAACATCAACGTAATACCAATAAATGAAAAAGTTAGTTTAGAAACTACAATTACAACTCTCACAGTACCAGAAAATAATAAACTATCATGGGGAACAGTATACGGAGCATCTTCAGATGTTGCTGAAAGATATCCAGTAATAATTCAATTCTATAAAGGAGATGAACCAGTACACATAGCACAAATAGATACTAAAGGAGACGGTTCATATGAATACAAATTCAGAGTTAGAAATCTAGATCACAATACAGGAGAATTTACAAACATATTCCATGGAGAATATACTGTAAAAATATTCAAAGTGATTCCAAATACAAACCCAGTAGTATAAATCAAAACCCCATTCAAAGTTAATTTAAAGAGATTTATGAATAGGGGTTCCATAGAATCATATACTAAGAATTAATCAAAACATCTAGAAAATGAGTAAAAATTTTTGGCACGACATAGAAACAGGAACAGATGTTCCTGAAATAATCAACGTAATTGTTGAAATCCCAAAGGGTTCAATGAACAAATACGAATATGATAAAAAACACAACATGATAAAATTAGACAGAGTATTATTTTCACCATTTCACTATCCAGGAGATTATGGACTAATTCCACAAACATTGTCTGAAGACGGGGATCCACTTGATGCATTAGTGTTGGTTACAAATCCAACATATCCAGGAATTCTAATAGAGTCCAGACCAATAGGACTACTCCAAATGAAAGATGATGGAGAACCAGATGACAAAATAATTTGTGTTTCAACTAATGATCCCAGATATCTACATACATCAGATATTGAAAATATTGAAGATCATTATCGTTCAGAAATTGCCCACTTTTTCCAAGTTTACAAAGAATTGGAAGGAAAAAAAGTAGAAATAATAGGATGGAAGGATGCAAAAGAAGCAAAAAAAGTAGTGATTGAATCAATTAAAAGATATAAAGAAACTTTAAAAAAATACTAAAAAATGCAAACAGACTGTCAACACTTTCTACAAAAAAAAGAAAACATTACACCCAATTCAAAAAATTGTGAAGAATGTGAAAAAGAACATTTACCAACAGTTGCATTACGAATGTGTCTTACATGTGGACACGTAGGTTGTTGTGATTCATCAATTGGCAAACATGCAACAAAACATTTTGAAAAAACAGGTCATCCAGTAATGAAAGCAATTCCAGAAGATATATGGAAATGGTGTTACATTCATGAACAATATTATTAATTATAAGTAAAAAAAATCTATAAAATTTTATATTAAATTATGAAAACTTTTATGTTTAATTTGTGTAAATATTAGGATGATTCTTCAAAATAAAAACATTAGAGGGAAACAAAACTGATGTCAAAAGCATATGTGATGATGAATTGTAATTTAGGTGAAGAAAAAACAGTCATAGAAGCATTAAAAAAAATAAATGGAATAAAAGAAGCTCACGGCACATTAGGGTTATACGACATCGTAGCACAAATTGAATCTACAACAGATGAAAAAATTCAAGAAATTGTCACACAACAAATTCGAAAAATACCAAAAATTCAATCAAGTATGACCTTGACTAGTGCAGAGTCAGGAGAATTATTTCAAATAGCAGAAAAATTAGTAGGAGCAATGCTGGGGGCAAATAATAGTCAGGCATACATAGTATTTCATTGTAAAAAAAATGAAGAATACCCCACATTAAAAAATCTCTGTAAAATACCAGAAGTGAAAGAGGCAGATGTAGTTTTTGGATATTATGACGTAGTTTGTAGAATGGAATCATCCAGTACTGAAGTTTTACAAGATGTCATAACCAGAGCAATTAGAAGATTACCAAATGTTCAAAGTAGCATGACATTAAACATAATTAAAGAGCAAGAATCATAACTTTACAAAATAATAATTTCCAAATATAATTAAAAGAGTCATGAAAAAGCTATTCATTTTTTAATAGTTAAAAGATTAAAAAGATTATGGCAGAGTATCAATTAGGTAAATGGGATTTATCAGAATTATCTAAAAATCCAAAAAGTTCTGCATTTCAAAAACAAATCAAAGATTTAGAAAATCTAGCAAAGAAATTTGAGAAAAATAAATCAAAACTAAATTCAAAAATGACATCCAAACAATTCAAAATAATTTTACAGCAAGTTGAAGAAATTTCACATAAAATGAGTAAAATTGGAGGTTATGCATCATTATCATATTCATCAGATACACAATCAGATGAGGCAACTTCTTTAATGACTCAAATGTCAAAACTAGGCTCAGAAATTTCAAATAAAATTTTATTTTTTGATTTATGGTGGAAAACACAAGTGGATGAAAAAAATGCAAAACGACTAATGAAAGACACAGGGGAACTAAAAGAATACCTTACATACAAAAGATTATTTGCAAAATATGCATTAAGCGAATCAGAAGAAAAAATTATCAATACATTAGATGTCACAGGAATTTCAGCGCTAGTGAAATTGTATGATAAAATAACTAATGTGTATGAATACAAAATGAAGATCGGTAATAAAACAAAAACAATGACAAGAGAAGAATTAACAAATTATGTTAGAAGTACTAATCCAAAAATTAGAGAAACAGCGTACAAAACAATTCTTACTAAATATACAGAAAACAAAGGAGTTATTGGAGAAATTTATCAAAACATTGTTCTCAATTGGAAAGATGAAGGAATAGAACTCAGAGGATACAAAAGTCCAATATCAATGAGAAACATTGCTAATGATGTAGATGATAAAACAATAGAATCACTACTTTCAATTTGCAGAAAAAATTCAACTGTATTTCAAAAATTCTTCCTTCAAAAAGCAAAAATGCTAGACATGAAGAAATTACAAAGATATGATCTATATGCACCAGCAGCATCAAAAATTAAAGAAAAAAATTACTCGTATAATCAATCTGTGAAATTAGTCTTTGAGTCATTGGGAAAATTCAGTAGTACACTTGAAGAATTTGCTAGAAAAGTATTCAATGAAAATCACATAGATTCATCAGTCAGACCAGGAAAAAGAGATGGAGCATTTTGCAGTACTCTTACCCCGAAAATTACACCATATGTCTTAGTCAACTTTACAGGCAAATCTAGAGATGTGTTCACATTAGCGCACGAATTAGGTCACGCAGTTCACAGTCAAGCAGCACAAAATAGATCAATTCTTGTGCAGGATGCCCCACTACCATTAGCAGAAACAGCATCCACATTCTCAGAATTATTACTATATGATAATTTATCAAGTAAAATATCAGATGATCAAAAAAAGACAATGTTAGCTGAAAAAATTGATGACTTGTATGCAACCATACTCAGACAATCATTTTTTACAATTTTTGAAATTGATGCACATAATCAAATTAACAAGGGCACAACAATAGATCAAATCTCAAAAACATATTTGCAAAATTTGAAAGAACAGTTTGGAAACTCAGTGAATCTTTCAGAAGATTTTGGGATAGAATGGAGCTGCATACCACATTTTTACCATACGCCATTTTACTGCTATGCATATTCATTTGGAAATCTGTTAGCATTGTCATTATTTCAAAGATATAAAAAAGAAGGCAATGATTTTGTTAAATCATACATCAATATTTTATCTGCAGGAGGTTCAAAAAAACCTGAGAAATTACTATCAGAGCATGGGTTTGATATCAGTTCACCCAAATTTTGGCAAGAAGGTTTTGATTATGTTAGTCAACAAGTTAAAATTTTATCATCCCTAAATTAATTTTAAAACTATAATTAATTTTTTAAATAAATAAAACGTTAACCATCATCGTTATTTTTTTGTGGCGGAGTATAATTGTCAATTATTTTTGTAATATCCAAAATAAGAGAATCTTTAATTTTTTTTAATGAATTTTCAGGATTTTCAGATTGTGAAAGTAAATGAGTTAGTTGATCCAAGATAGCATATTGAACTCTAGATACCAATAATTCAGAAATACTTTTTTCACTAGTAAAATCTACTTCAGTAATATTTACTGCCTGATTAGCCATTTGAAAAGTAAAGGAAGAAGAATATCCACCTCTACTAAATGCAATATCTCTAAGAACTAATTTTTTTACCTCATCAGGATTACCCATGCCAGAACGAGCAACCATATCATTTAGTTGATCCAAGATAGCATATTGAACTCTAGATTGCAACAATTCAGGAACAGTTTTTGCATTTTCTATTTCAGTAATGTTTACTTTTTCATCTCCGATTGTGACAAATTTATTCATAAATAAAATTACAAGTATTTTACGTATAAAGTATTTCTAAAAATTAATTTTTAAATGGTTAGAATAATGGGGCCGACAGTCCAACGCATGGACTGCCGGCTTGTTCCCCGAACGGTTTGAATTCGATGTCAATTTATGACCAGAAATATATCATTTAAACGTTTGAGATTATTTTAAATTCAATTTGGGAGGCTTGATTTTTCTTATAGTACCCAATAAAATCCCAATAGTAATTCCCAACTGATAAAGAAAATACAATAAAACTTCAAAAGTACTAGGAGTAAGATCAGTGAACCTACTCAAAGCTGTAAAAATTAGCAAAAGACTACTAAAAAAGAAAACAAATCCTTTTACAATTCCATGTAAGTGTGTAAATTTTAAAATTACAAAAGTCATAACCATTATTGAAATTGCAAGAACAGTTAGAAAACCAGTATTCATTCCAAAAATTAAAAAAACAGATGAAATTACATCACCAGGATTTGCCACAGATAAATTTGTGAGATCAATTTTTTCAGGAGATTGAAAACGAGGAACGCTGAGAATGGCATTTATTAAAAATAAAATAAACAAGGTTATAGATACAGTCTTAAGATGATTTTGCAATCTAGGGAATCTTACAAGGATAGCCCTACCAAGTATAATTCCCTGAGATAAACCAATACCAAATGTAGTAAAAATTACAATTAATTGAATTAAAGGATCATTAAAACTTTCAACAAGTATAGGTATTAATGCCATTTACTTAGAAATCAACACACATCAAAATATGAGTTTCTCAACATAGAATCACATAAGAATCTAACAATAAGAAACTACAAAATGAAAGTAAATTTAATATTTCATCACCAGTGAAACAGCCTATGTTAAAAATAATGTTTACAATTATTTTAATTATATTTATTGGAATTTCAGGAAATCACGCATATTCACAAGAAATTGGATTATCTACATTTCAGGAATCTGCACAAGTAATTATAGATAATAAAATATCACAAGAAATCACAACATCAATCACATTACTAAGTAGTAATATTCAAGAAATTAAAATCCCAATAGAATTGGAACAAAAAATAAGAGATAATAAAAGAATTCAAGCAATAGTAGTGACAAATGAAAACAATTGTGTTTTAGGAGTTACCGATAAATCATGTATTCTCATAAACATTGAAAGGAATCCAGAGGATTTAGGAATTAACGCAATACAAGATTCCTCAAGAGTAATAGGCGACGAATTTATTGAAGAAATAAATCAAGTTTTTGATACAAATGCAAAATTTTTCCAAGTATTCATCCATACTTCTGCAGAATCAAATAAGGCATTAAACACGTCAGGCATAATTTCAGGTACAGGAACAATTTCAGCTGTGTACACAATGCCAATGGAAGATACAATGTCCATGTATGGAAAAATTTCATCAATGTTGCTTTCAAAACAAATCAGAGAAAGTGGAGGATTTTATGATGCTGCACAAATATTAGCAACTAAAGAAAATTCAAAAATGTCATTTTCAATAATTCCATCAGAAACTAAAACTCTTTTACAATTAAGAGTATCAAACGATAATGCAATAACAAGTTCAATGCAGATTTCAGAAACACCTGCAAAAATTAACCCATTAGGATTTTTCAAAATAAATGAACTTAATAGATCAAATTATTTCTCAACAGGGAATTATCCACTAAATTCCATATTTCAAATAGTGATACTAGCAAATGAAGAAATAAGAGTTTCAGATATAAAAGGAAATACAATACCAACACAAACCATTGACGGGATGGAAATTCCAACAGAGATTACAAAAAATGGATGGATTTTTGATCCTAAAGAAGGAACACAAATTCAGGGCAAATATATTTTTGGAGAAAATACATCAATAGATGAAAATGAATTAAAATTTTCACTAAAAGGAAATAATGATCAAATTAAAGAAACAGGGTTAGATGAATCAATTACAATAGTAACAATAATCACAATAATTTCAATTGGGGCTGCAATATTTTACCTTAAAGGATATAAAAAATAATTAAACTAAAAGAACTGCAGCTGCAAAAACAGTAGTCCATTTCCCATCTTTGTCCCCTTTTGTAGATTGAGTTACATTGTGAGTATTGTAAATTTGTCCAGAGATCAACCATTGTTGTCTTTTTTCATCCCAATCTTTGTCAGCATCAAAAGGAATTCCCAAAGAAGAAGCCAACATTTGTGCAGCAATGTCTTCGGCATAATCACCTGCTTGTATTTCATTTTGACCAAAAGATTCGTATTCAGATAAGTAACCATATCTTTCATTATCTTTTGGTTGTGCAATTCCAACAGAAGCAGAACAAACTCTATGAGGTTCTTTAGTTTGATTCTTCGAATAGATTGTAAAAAGAATCTGTCCAGCTTTAATTTTTTTCAATCCTTCCTTACGACTAATCAATTTAGCTTTAGGAGGAAAAATACTAGAAATCAATACAAGATTAGTTCCAGCAATACCTGCATCCCTTAATGCATATTCAAAACTAGTTAATCGATCTTCATGTACGCCTTTCCCTTTTGTGAGAAACAATTCTTTAGCTACTAAATCCAACATTTCTGAATTCCAGTTAGAGAATTATTATTTATACTTTAATTTTACAAAATAAAATCTATTTATCAGATTTGGGTTTTTTCTTTTTCTTTCTTTTATCAGGATCGGATTTAATTTGAGTTAGATATATGAATGTGAAAAATGCACCCAAGCCAACATTGATCAAGCCCATGAAAGTAATCATGATTTTCATGTTAGGAGGCGTAATGGCAGATAATCCAATAAGCGTGCCAACGATACCAGTTACATAAAACATCATCATCAGAACCTTAACTCTAGTTGGTTCAATGTATCTCATATCAAATATCAAAATGCCAATGTTATAAATTGAAAGCTATAGATCATTACAAAAAATAGAAAATCAGCCTCAGGTAACACTTTAAACCTTGAAAAATTTTATTTTATTTCGTGCCAATGTAGCTCAGCCTGGTAGAGCAACTGATTTGTAATCAGTAGGTCATGGGTTCAGATCCCGTCATTGGCTTTTTTAATTTTAAAACCTTAAAACATCACAATAGGAATAAGTATGCCAAAAAAACAAAATAAATCTCTATGAGTTCAGAAAATTTTGAGGACAATTTCAATAACAATGAGAAGATGGTAAGTAAATCAAAATTCAACAAATTGATTATAATCACGATTATTACAATAGGGGTTGCAGCATTTTTTGCAGGATCATACAGTTCAAATCTGAATTCAGATCAAATTTCAGAAAAAGATTTAGATGATGCAATTGCAAAAATTGAATTAAAAATTCTTCAAAATCAATTACCTACAAAACAACAAAGTCCACCATTAAAAATATCAGAAGACAATGATCCAATTATAGGAAATATGGATGCAGAAATTACAATTATAGAATTTTCAGATTTTCAATGTCCATTTTGTGCAAGATTCCACGTACAAACACTACCAACAATTATGGATGAATATATCAACAAAGGTACAGTTAAACTAGTATTCAGAGATTTCCCAATTCAAAGTATCCATCCAAATGCATTACCAGCATCAGTTGCAGCAGAATGTGCAAATGAACAGAAAAAATTTAAAGAAATGCACGATGTATTATTTGAAAAACAAAATAAATGGAGTAATCAAAATATAGAAAGTGTCATGAATACATTTAGTCAGTATGCATCAGATTTAGGATTAGAAGAAAAAGCATTTGACTCTTGTCTGAAAAATGGAAAGTATATTGAAGAAATTCAGAAAGATCTAGATGACGGTAGAACATACGGGATTTCAGGAACACCAGGATTCTTTATAGGAAATGATCAAATTGGATTTATTGAATTAAAAGGAGCTCAACCTTTTGAAAATTTTAAAAAAGTTATTGATAATCAATTGAAAAATTAAAATAACAAGCGTTTATTAGACCTGAATCGATTTTCCCCAATATCGGAATAATGACGAATAGGCAATGAGCTTTATCGTTATTGCTTAAGAGAAGAAAACAAAATGACAAAATTTAAAGATCTAGGATTAAAAGATGAAGTACTTAGAGGAATTACTGATCAAGGATTTGAAGAAGCATTTGAAATTCAAGAAGCAGTAATCCCAGTTTTACTATCAGGAAGAGATGTTGTAGGACAGGCCCATACAGGTTCAGGTAAAACAGCAGCATTTGCATTATCAATGTTAAATGACATTACTCCAAAGAAAGGAATTCAAGGATTAATCATGGCACCAACAAGAGAGTTAGCCATGCAAATTAGTACAGAAATTAAAAAAATGGGAAAATATACTGGAATTAAAATTGCAACTGTATACGGAGGACAAGGAATGGGAATTCAATTAGATGCACTACACAGAGGAGTTGAAATTATTGTGGCAACTCCAGGTAGACTCATAGACCATCTCAAAAGAGGATCAATAGAATTAGGAGATGTGACACATATTGTACTAGATGAAGCAGATACAATGCTCGATATGGGTTTTGTAGATGATATTCAATTTATTTTAGACTTGTCACCAGAAGACAGAGTAATGTCATTATTTTCAGCAACAATGCCAACAGCAATTTTAAGACTGGGTGAAGATTACCTACACAATCCAAAACAATTCTTGTTAGATGCAGATGATCTTAGTGGAGAAGGCATAGATCAATCATTCTTAGTAATTAAAGACAGAGACAAATTCAAGTATTTACTTGATTTTATCAAACCATTAAAAGGTCAAAGCATAGTTTTTTGTTCAACAAAATATAGAACTAGAGATGTTGCAAAATATCTGCATCAAGAAAAATACAATGCAGTAGCTATAGAAGGAGACATGTCACAAAGTCGAAGAGAGCAATCAATGGCAAAATTCAGAAATGGTAAAGCAGACATTCTAGTTGCAACAGATGTAGCATCAAGAGGAATAGATGTACCAAGAGTAGAATTAGTAGTCAATTATGATGTACCAAATCAAGAAATGGCATATTTTCACAGAATAGGAAGAACAGCAAGAGCAGGAACTGAAGGCAGAGCAATTACATTTGTATCATATTCATCAGTAGGTGATTGGAACATAATTAAACGTCAGATCAAAGTACCATTAAGAGATCTTAATCAAGAAATGAATATCGAAATTTCAATTCCAGACCCATTGAAAAGACAATCATCACCAAGAAGGTATGGTGGAGGTGGATCAAGATCAAATTACTCTAGAGGTGGAAGTAGAGGTGGCGGTTACGGTAGAGGTGGCGGTTACGGTAGAGGTGGCGGTTACGGTAGAAATTCCAGAGATGATAGAGGAAGTAAAAGAAGAGATAGCGGTGGCGATGGCAAAAATAGCTATGGCGGACGCAGTAGATGGTAATATTACAAAAATTTAAAGACAAGAAACTATTAGATAAGTTAAGGTAAAAGAATGCACAAAGGATTCATTTTATTAAATTGTGATTTAGGCGCAGAAGAATACATTGTAGATGAATTAAAACAAATGCCAATAATTTCAAATGCATACTTAACTTTTGGCGCATATGATGTAATTGCTGAAATTGAAACAGAAGATCAAGAAGGATTTGAAAAAGTGGTAGCAACTATCAGAAAACTATCAAGAGTTGTAAGTACAATGACATTAAACGTAATTGATACGGGTAAATAGACAAAAATTATTTTTTATCTAATTTCTTTTGTAACTTAGAATTTTCTACTTCCAAAGTTTTTACTTTCCTGACTACTTTTTTCAGTTCAGTATTCATTTTTTTCAGATCTGTTTCTAGTTTTAATAAATTGGTTAATGAGCGAGGGATTTTTTTGGCAGAAACATTATTTTTAGAAGGAGTTTTTTCTTTCAATTCTTTTCCCCCAACAAAGTTCTTTTTAGATCTTTCTACTAAAAATTCATAAACTAAGTGTCTTCATCATCATTTTCATATCCCAATTCTTTGAGAACTTTAGAGTAAGCTTCAGGATCAATTTCTTTTAACTGAACGATTACATCAAAAAAACGTTTTTCAACATCATCAGTCATAATATACCAACAGATTTTCCACCTAAAATTATTGCCATTATTGTAAAAAAATAAGGATATTCAAAGAAGATTAGCACTAGTAAAAAAAGAAAGGCCTAGATAAATATCAAAAATATTTCCTATAATCAGATTAAAAAATGACGGACACAATATGGGGAAATGGACATAATATTATTTCAACAGAAAGTTTTCAACTCAACATAACTCATAGAAAAGATGGAAATTCAGAGAAATACCCAGACACAGTTAAAATTATTATTTCAGGAGTTGATTTACCAGGATTATCAGACAATAAATCAGATTGGACAGTAGAAAATCTTCAAAATGTTATTGTTGATGCATTTCTAAAATGTGAAATTGATTCAAAAACAGATGAAGGAGATTTAATTGCAAAAGTATCGCATTCAGGGGCTGCGGGATATTAATTGTGGAACTCAATAATAATTACAAATAATCAAATAAAAAATGAGGATATCAAAAAAATAATTGATGGAAAAAATTCCGCAATAATTATAAAAAAATTTTTAAAAAAAGAAGACTGTAAAAAAATAATTAGAAAAATATCTAGTATGAACATAGAAAGAGATTCAAAGAAATTTAATCATATTGGTCCATTTTTGATGAATTATACAACAAAAAAAGAAAAATATTTTCAAAATGCAGAAAAAGCAAATCAAGTTTTTAAAAAAATATTTTCAAATGTAGAAAATCCTGTGAATAAAATTAAAACAACAATATCAAAAATTTTTCCAGATTATAAAATTTCAGGAATTAGAGAAAATCAAAGAAATTATGCATTATGTACTATTAGAAGACATGAAAATGGAAAATCAATCCCATTACACAAAGATAATGTAAGTTATGAGGGCGTGGAATATGAAGTATCAAAGATCAATACTCAGCTATCATGTATTTTACATTTACAAGAAACTGAAAAAGGCGGAAATTTATCAATTTACAATAAAAGATGGAAGAAAAAATTAGAAAAATATAGAGAAATAGAATTCGGATATAATTCAAACATTAAAAAAAAATCATTGTCAGATACAATTGAAACAAAGTTAGGGGATTTAGTAATTATTAATCCAAATTATCTTCACGAAGTAAAAGAAATTCAAGGTATTTCTGACAGGGTTACATTAGGAATGTTTTTTGGAATTGAAAATAAAACTAAAAAGATCTTTTTCTGGGCATGATATTCATCAAAGTATTCCAAATAAAGGAAAAATTGGATTAATTAATGGAATAGAGTAGATTAAGGGATTAATTGTTATATGAGTTAATCAAGATTTATTCAAATTGCAGAAAATTGATTATGAAGGAACAGTATGGGTATTAAATTACAATAATCCAGAACCGCTATTAGATCATGCCATTCACATGTTAGAAAGACACGGAGTAAAACGTGAAGATATGGAGATTACAGAAACACCAAAAGCCAAAGTAGGCGCAATTGTTGTTGAGATATGGCCCTATGAATTGGTCGTAGCTAGAGTAAGAACAACTAGAAATGATTCATTCATTAGCGGTACTGAATTTAACATCGAATTAAAATTAGACGAAAATGGAAATTACATAGATTACCTTTGAAGAAAAAGAAAATTCAAAATATCATTATTCTCAGTATTGCAATTACAATAATTGGTGTAATAATTGCATATAATTATTCAATAGACACTACAAAACAAAAGGGATTACAATTTGGAAATGAATTAAGTCAAATTGAAAATAATATTTCTGAAATACAAGGAAAGTTTTATTCTGAAAAAACAAAATGGATTGAAGGTGATATTTCAAAAGAAGAGTTATTGAAATATTATGAAATTCATGTAAATAGTTTTAGAGAAATAATTTCCGAATACGATGAATTGACACCTCCAGAATTATTTGAAAGTTCAGTGATATTATTAAAAATGTCAGCTGAAACACAACTCGAAAGTGATTTACAATTTATTGAATGGATAAAAACAGGAGACGAAACAGCAAAAATCAGATCAGATACTTTAATCCAAGAAGCATATGAATATCAAAATTTAGGATTAGTGGAATTTCAAACAGCAAAAGTAGGAATAAAACATTATGTTGGAGGAGAGAAATTTGAAGAACCGCAAGGAGTTTCGCCACAAAAAGTAGTTCAAGTAGCAGGAAAAATGAAAGAACAATGTAATGAACAATTTAGAAATGGATCAGGAGGATTTGATTCTAATGAAATAGAAATAGAATGGTTCAATTGTAATAACAAAGCAGAAGAATGGGAAATAGAACATATGCCGTAAATAAAAAAATATGAAAACTATAGTAATTCAGATTGTTGCAGTAATGTTAGAACAGGAAAGATTTCTTCTAACAAATTAGATTTTTCAAGAGAAGTAGGTTTTGAAAATGTTATAGGAAAAGTCACAGTCAACATATCCTGATCAGTGTGAGAAATACCAATAAAATGAGAAGTGTTATTAATTTTAGAAAAAAAAGCATCCCATTTTTCTAAATGAATAGATACACGAGAAACATTTTGTTTTACTTCAGAAAGGGAGGAATTCAAATCAGTATCAAACAATTTGAATTTAACAAGAGGGATCATTATCATACCACCCAAAACAGTATCACGATTTTTGATTTTTGATAAAATTACATCTTCAGGATTTTTTACTTTAGAAAGATCACCATAACTAGGATCAAAATATCCAGCAACTAATTTTTTAGAATCAAATATACGAAAATATCCATCTTCAAATTCTAATTTCCATGAGGTCAAGAAAATTATTCAAGAACAACTAATTACTAAACTTTTATTCAAAAACATAATTTTCATAATTTTTTGGGCACAGATAAAATAATTTTTAATTATTACTTTCAAGTAAATTTAATGCTTTTTGTAAAGATACTTCAAGTTCATTAATTCGCTGTCGAAGTTCAATATTCTCATCTCTCAAAGAATCTCTTTCTTTAGTAAGTATTTCATTAAGGTCCATAAAAAAATTAAAAACAACACTCTATTTTATGATTACAATTCAAAGTAGGCACAAAAATTAAACTAGCTTTAAGATTAAATTGTATAAGAATTCACTAATTGTTCATCCAATAATTTAACTTCAAAAATATCTTTTAAAAAATATTTTTGTTTCACATGATTGGCACAAAGTAAAACAGAAGATTTCGAATCTCCAACATTATAGATTGTAAGATTTACGGGTTTATTGTGACAGCAAATACGACTAACATCAATTCCAGTTACTTGTTCTGCCATTTCAAACCAAATTAATTTTTGGATTTTATTTAAATGACGTATAGATTGTAAAGCTAAAGTTTGTTTTTTAATTTTTCTTAACATATTTCTTATTTCTGGAGAGAGGTGCAGTTGCAACATTCAAAATAAAATTATCATTTACATAAGTTTATCATATTTAAAAAAAGATAATTAAATAAACTAGGAATCAAACAAAAGATATGACAATATCAAAAGAAAATAAAGAATTCATAGAAAGTCTAATTCAATATTATATTAGTGAATCCGAGTCATATAGACAAATTGCAGAAAATTTTCTCCCAGAAGTGGAATCAATTCCAGATACAGCATTTGGCATAATTACGGGATGTGTATATTCAGGATTTCTACAGGCATATCAAAATCAACAGCAAACACCAAGTCTTGAAGATATGGATGAATTTAATCAAATAATTAAAAAAAAGGCACTATTAATTAAAAAATCAATTTCAAAACCAACAAAAGTAGATTTCGAAATCAAGGAAAAATCAAAATAAAAGTAAGATCTAAATAAAAATTAGGCATAAAGTTAGCCTAAATATAAATAAATAAACATTAAAAATAGAAATTTAAATTATTTGAAAAAATCAGTACAGTTTAATTTGAATTATAAAAAAATAATATTATGAAAATTGATGGAGGAAAAATCATTTTTGGTTTAGGAGTATCATCAGCTGTAGCAACAGCAGTCATTGCACTCTATTTCTCAATTCGTTAAAGATAAATCATTAAGATAATATCACAATTTATTGTCTGCAACAAATGAATTCAAGATCACACAAATAGTAGATAATGGCCAAATGATTCAACTAACATTAATTGAAAATGTTTCTACAGAGCCAATTTCACAAAAACAAATGATCATAGAAAATGTTTCCAAAAAATTAGATTCAGAAACAAAAGAACAAGTCATGCCATTATTAGAAGCCATTTTGCAAGCACAGCCAACTGTAAATATTAAATCATATCAACAAACACAAATAACAATAGGTATGCCAAAATCAAGATACGACAGTATGGGTAGACCACAAGTAGGCAGTACAATAGATGTTAACTTAAAAAAGATCTAAAGATTCAAGTTAATTTCATCTAAAGTATGTAATGGTAATGAACAAGAAAAATTTTTACAAATAAAAACAGAAGTTTTGTCTTCAAAAGACTTGCCAGTAAAAAAAGGATATTCAGAAAGATTTTTCAACTGTTCAGAATTTTTAATGTTAACCATAAGGGAATTAGGTAGATAATTTGTAAATAGAGATTTACAAAGTTCAGAATTTTCAGAATTAATAACAGTAATTTCAACAGGTTTTTCCAAATACAAAGAAACAGTATTCAACAAATATCCAAATCCAAATGGATTTTCAGCTGCAATCTGTGCCTGAGATTCCATTATTTGAATAGAAATATCAAGAAAAGATTTCTCTTGAGATAAATGATACAATCTCAACATTACAAAAGAACAAACAGAATTTCCAGATGGCAAGGATAAATCATAATTACTTTTTGGACGAATAATTAATTTTTCATGATCATCAGATGTCATGAAAAAACTATTGTTCTTAGGATCCCAGAAATGATCAATTAAATGATGACCCAAAGTTAGTGCAAGTTTAAGATATTTGTAATTAGGTTCAATTTCAAATACATCCAACAAGGCATTAACAAAATAAGAGTAATCTTCAAGATAGCCATTAATTTTTGCAGTACCATTTTTGTAAGTTCTTAATAAATTACCATCAACATAGAGATTTTTTTCTATAAAAGAAATACAATGTTTAGCAGCATCTAAATATCGCACATCATTTGTAACACGATAACCTTTTGCAAAAGCAGTTATCATTAATGAATTCCAGGAAACTAAAACTTTATCATCTAAACCAGGAGAAATTCTTTTTGATCTTACTTCCAATAATTTTTTTGAACAAAAATTAATTATTTCAGATACTTTTTCTTCCGAAATCCCAAAATTAAATGCAATTGTGGAAATATTGAGATTATTACAAAGAATACTATTTCCCTCCCAGTTTCCACCGTCAGTTACATCAAAATAAAGACAGAATAGATCAGCATCCTTTCCAAGAATTTCTTTAATTTCATTTTTAGTCCAGACATAAAATTTACCTTCTATACCTTCAGAATCTGCATCATATGCAGAATAAAAGCCACCATCAGAAGAAGTCATTTCACGTAAAACAAAATCAAGTGTTTTTTGTAAAACATCAAGATAAAAAGGATCTTTAGTAATTTGATATGCTTCACAATAATTTACAGGCATGAGAGCGTTATCATAAAGCATTTTTTCAAAATGAGGAACTAACCATTTTGTGTCAGTGGAATATCTATGAAAGCCACCTCCAATTTGATCAAAAATACCACCCTTAGCCATTTTGTTTAGAGTTTTTAATGCAAATTCATTAAATTTTGGTAAATTAGCCATCTTAGCATATCTAAACAAAAATGAAATGTTTGCAGCATTTGGAAATTTAGGAGCAGAACCAAAACCACCATATGTCGGATCCCCTAATTGAAATAAATTCATCGCAGCTTCATCAAGTAAAGTACGTTCTAATTTTGTAGGAACAGTAATTTTTTCTGTTTTATGTAATGCATGTATGAAACTCTCTGCAGATTTTTCAATATCTTTTGGTTTTTCTTTCCATGCTTGTGCCAATTGTCTACATATACTTCCAAAACCAGGTCTACCATAGGAATCCAATACAGGAAAGTAAGTTCCAACATAGAATGGTTTTTGATCAGGGGTAAGAAAAACACTCAAAGGCCAACCACCTTGACCCGTTGTAATTTGACAAGCCTTTTGATAAATATCATCTATATCAGGACGTTCTTCTCTGTCAACTTTTATGTTAACAAAATTTTCATTCATAAATTCAGCAACATCATTATTTTCAAAAGATTCATGAGCCATTACATGGCACCAATGACATGCACTGTAACCAACACTCAGAAAAATAGGTTTATTTTCATCTTTAGCTTTTTGTAATGCTTCATCATTCCACCCATACCAGTTAACAGGATTTTCCGCATGTTGAAGTAAGTAAGGACTTGTTTCATGAATGAGATTATTTTCAACCATGATGGAATCATTACTAGATAGTATATTTATACAAATTGAGTTCAAAAATGCTTATCTAAATTAAATTCATAAGATTCTGTTATGGGGTTATTTGGAAGAAAAAAGGAAATCCCTGTAGCAGATAGAGAATTGACATCTTCTGAATTTGTTGACCACCTCATCAAATACCCTAATGAATCTGATGAAATAGTTATCAAATTGTATAAGAACTTAGTTGGAGAAGACAATCTAGAAAAGGATGTTAGAAAATATTGGCAAAAAATACTAGATGATTCATTTATTGATCAAGATGAATTTGAAAGAATTACAAAAGAATTTACTGAAAAATTTGAGAGAGTCAGAATGTTAGCAAATCAAGAATAGGAATTATTCTAAAAAAGGCAAGTTATTTGGAATTCATATAAGATAATACAATATCATTTTTTAAAATCAGAAACAATTACCAAATCCCCTTACCTTCAGTCAATTCATAAATTCTCACATTGATTCGTTTAAGAAATTTTGATTTTGATTTATCAGCCTTTTTATCATGACTATAATCTTTTTTTTCAAGTAATTCTTGTAATCTTGCTAATTGTTCTAAAGATAATTTATCAAATTCATGTTTAGATGAAGAAATTAAAGTCAATAATTTGATCCGTTCACGGTCTTCAGATGTGATATCAACCATATCGTTGATCATGACATTTTAAAAATAAATCTTATCCTAATCGTATTACTTACAGATAAAATCAAAACAGTATGTTAAAATTCAATGAAAAAATTTTTGATTTATGGAAAAAATGCGTGCAATGGTACTATCAGAATGTGCCAAAATTGAAACAAATCCTTTGAAATCAACTAATATTGATAAACATCAAATTGAAAGACCAAATGAAGTTTTACTAAAAATAGAAGCTTGTGGTGTTTGTCATTCACAACTTCATGGAATAGAAGGAGATTGGAAACATATAGGAATTCCAGCAACATTGCCAATTGTTCCAGGACATGAAGTAGTTGGAAAGATAGTCGAGATAGGAAAAGATGTTAAAAAATTTAAAATTGGAGATAGAGCAGGAATAACTCCACTGTTAGAAGCATGTAAAAAATGCCAATATTGTGACGAAGGAAAAGAGTATCTTTGTGAGTCATCAAAAATTACAGGAGAGACATTGAAAGGGGGATATTCAGAATACATTACAGTTTCAGAAGATTTTGCTACTAAAGTTCCAAATAATATGAAATCAGAATATGCAGCACCGTTATTTTGTGCAGGAATAACAGCATACAAAGCAGTAAAAGCGGCAGAACCAAAAACGGATAAAAAAATCGGGATATTTGGAATTGGAGGAGTTGGACATATGGCAGTACAATTTGCCAAAATAGAAAAATGTAAAGTGATTGCATTTTCAAGAACTCAAAACCACCTAGATGTTGCAGAAAGATTAGGTGCAATAGATACAATGATATTTTCTAAGGAACAAGAAGGATTTCTAAATAAGTTAAAACAGAAACAAGGATTGTTAGATGCAGCAATTGTATTTGCTCCAGCAGATATTGTTACAGACACTGCAATAAAATCAGTAAAGAAAGGAGGAATAATTGTAATTGCAACAGTAGGAGAAAATCCTGAATTTAGTGCATTTGAAGAAAAAACAATCAGAGGTACGTTGATAGGTTCCACAAAAGACATGGAGCAAGTAATTAAAACATGTGATGAAAACGATATAGAAGTAATTTATGAAACATTTCCACTTGAGAAAGCAAATGAAGCATTACAGAAACTAAAAGACTCAAAAATAGATGCACGTGCAGTTTTGGTACCACATAATTAAAGGTAAAATAAGGAAATCAGAATGAATTGTAAAAGATGCCACCATACAGATGAAGTTCACATTCCAGATGAAAAAAGTAATTTGATGATAAAATTAGGAAAATGCAAAATTCCAACTTGTACGTGTATTCAATTTATCAATCCAATTGAAGAAATTGATGAAGATTTATTATAATAATTTCCACAAATATGTAATTGTTTTATAATATTCCTAAATCAGTTAATTCTTTCTGAATTTCAGAATCAATTCTAGCACCAGAACCACATTTACTACACATACCAGTCTCAGTTGGATCTTTTGACATTTTTTTCTCACATTCTACACATTTGTTAATGCCTTTTTTGAATCCCATAAATTTGATAAAAACATGATCTTTATGAGTTTTATAGTAACTAAAACATGTTGTAATAATTCATATACGAAAATAAATCAAAAGGATCATGGATAAACACAAACCATCAGATGAAATGATTAAAGATTTAGATAATTTATTATCAAAATTAAACGCCATGGAAATTGTTGCATCAGATGATCATCAAAAAAATTCAATTAAAGTAATGAGAGCACTAGTAGAAGGTCAAATACATTCAGTTAATGAATTTCAACATTTGAAAAAGGCAATAGACTTGGTAACATTGCAATTATTTGATGTGCAAAATAAAGTTAAGAATTAAGCCTAGTATCACTTAGTCCACAGCTAATACAGCGGTAAAGATTAGATTTTTCAAGTGTTTTTTCCAAATTCATTTCAGATCCACAACATGCACAAATTATCTTATTAGAATTTGAATCAGGTTTCTCTGTAACTCGTACAACATAATCAGGTTTTGGTTCAGAAATATCATCAGAATTACAATGGGGGTTGTATTGAGATAATATTTTTTGAATCACATTCATTCTTTTTTCATTACTGTGTTCAAATAGAGGCAAAATTGCAAGATACAAAGATTGTTCAGAACCAGATTGTTTTAGCCAACATTGAAATTTTTTATGAGATGTAAAAAATGATGAATTATCAGTTTTTTGACAATCTCCAACATAAATAATATCAAATTTATCCTTATTTCTAGACAAAATTAAGTAAACCAATTTTTCCATAGGAGGGCCCCATTCAGAAATGGGAATAGGTCCAAGAAACTCATATTGAAGAATTTGAATGCTCAACACACATACTTCAAAGTACTTTCTTTTCTTTTTATCGCAAAAAAGAGTCTAGTGGCAAGATCTAAACAATTAACTCACACTTGAAAAGATTAAATTCAACCGTAATCGATTTCACGTAAATGAAAGATCCTAAAAATTTGAGACAAGTGGGATATTCCATGATCCTAGTTTCAGCTAGTTTAGTAGCAGTTTTAGTCATAGGATTACTAATAGGCGAAGATGTACTATATGCAGATAATATGTCCAGAGACAATACAGCCCATTTCAACGAATGTAAAGCAAATGATTTCAAAACGGATGGTTGTGAGATATACTGGGATAGAATCAACAATGAAATCTCAGGAATATATGTAGATTTAGAAAACTAATCTAAAACATAATTAATAAAAATCTAAAAGTCATTTTTAATAGAATTAGCCTTGTTTTGATAAATTTGAGCCTCATTTTCATCATCTAATTCATTTAGATAAATATCAGCAAGTTGCTGTAATGGGTAAAAATCATTTGGAGAAATATCAGATAAAGTTTTTAAACATTCTATTTTCTTTTCCAAGTCAGAAATTTCAACATAACAACTGTATAATTGGATTAAAATTTTAGGGTTTTTAGGGTTTAATTCAAATTGTTTTTTTAATTCTGAAATTTTTTTTTCGGTGTGTTTAAGAGATGTCACACTAGGAACATTCTGTTTCAATTCAAAACTTTTTTTGATTTTATTTAATAATCCCATAATAACATATCAACATACTAGAAATTAAGAGTGTATATTGAAAAGATCAATAACCGTTTGCAAAATCAGATACCATATTCTTATCTTTAGTCAACCTATTCATTGCAAAAAACGCACCACCTACAATACCAGCTTGATAGAAAGTATACAAAAAGATTCCAGAAGAAGTAGGATCAGATTTTGTAAAACTTAAAGCAAGAACAGTAACAAAAACAAATGTACTAGCAGAAGAAACAAGTCTATTTAAAAATCCAGAATCCAACCCTACAATTCTTTTTGTTGCAGCAGCCATTAACATAATACTAGAAATAATAAGAAAAGTAGCACCACCATTTGCCATAACAAATGTATGTACCCAGGTTAACAACCCATCTTCAAAAATAGACACAGCAGGCATTACACTTCCGCCATTAATTGCAAAGTTTACAGAACTAAACATACCACCCATTACAAAAAAGAATAAGAATATTTTCACAATTGATCTTTTGATCGGACTATGAATTTCAGAGGGATTTACAGCTCGTTTGGTAATTTTAATTCCATATAGAAATCCAACAGCCATTGCAGGAAGAAACATCAAATTGATTAGAATTGGGGATTCTCGATTAATAGCATCAATCTGAGGATGAAAAATAAGGAATAGTAATAGAGCTAGCAAAGCAGATGAAGCAAATAAAATTAAACCAAGATATTTGTGCCCAGTGGATTCAGATTTACCATTCCAGTCGTACATTTTATCTAGTCATGAGAAAACGATTAAAGACAGAATCCAAAAATGATTTGCTTAAAGCATCAATTCTGTTTACCCTTTTTAATAGAAATTAAATAAAATAGTCATGAGTAAAGGATATCCAATTATTGGAATTGGCATAATTTCATTTATTTTTGGCTTGATTTTTGATCTACAAGGGCAATCCATAGTAGGACCAGAATCATCTTTCATGTATGCCAATCCAGATTGGATCACATATGGAATTCAGATAATGATTGGAGGAATCACAATTATTGGAATTGGTAGCATATTGAAAATTTTAAAAAAATGAAACTATCAAAATCCTGCGGCAATAGGATCTGTAGGTTTCATAATCTCCCTCAACAAAATTGTTGCAAAAGATCCACGAGATAATGAAAATTCAACATTATTTTTATTAGAAAAATAATCAGAGCAGTGGATCGAGGCTTGTCTAAATCCACCTTCGCTGCTAACTTCTTGCATTTCTTTAATGAAAAAATCTTTTGGAGTAATTTCTTCTTGAATTAAAATTTTAGAAATTTGATGATCAAATCTTGTTTTTTTATAATACGAATAACCAACAAAAGGTAATGATAAATATTGTTCAACGCCATCTTTAAATTTTCCAATTATACTTTTAGAATCATAACAGACATCACCAGATTTAGATTCAAATAAATTCTCACCGTCTAAAAATGCAGAACTAAGAGATTGATTAAAAATAAATGATTGATATGCTTGGATGTAAAATCGTCTCAAAGACAATGGAATTGCACGTATAGCACGAATTGAATCATCGTGATCAATCATTTCTTTTAAAACAATTTTTTCAATATCCATTTGAGACGGAACTTGATCATAATATTTTTCATAATTTGTTTTATCAGAAAGTTTTTCACGAATTTCCGTATTTTCTGCAGAATCATATGAGGAAGTGAAAGATAAAATTAAATCAACAGCCAAATCAAAGTCCCTTTGTAAAATAGCCTTACCAATCAAATGAGTAACAGGTCTTTTTGATCCAAATCTCTGATATCCATAGAAATTCAAAATATGATCATGTTCAGTAAAAGAAGATAAATCATCAGAGCAATCAGAAATTTGAATTTTAAAATTATTGCCAATCATATCTTTTTTAGACAGTGGTTTTTTGCTGAATCCAATTTTTGTAAGAGAGTATTTTTCAGTGGAAAAATCTTCAATTGGCTTACCTTTGTGAGGTGAACCAACATATTGTTCAGTTACAGCAGAAGCATCTTTTAGTCCTAGAGATTTTAAACGAACACCTGTTTTTCGAAAAATTCCAGATAAGGCATGATTAGTATCAATTTTTTTCTTTTTTAGTTTGTAAACAGCATAACCACTTTCGTCAGTAATAGAATTTGTGGCACGTTTAGAAATTAATTCAGAAACTTCAAAGTCCTCAGGACTAATTCTAATTTTACCACCAATACCAGGAAATTTTGTAGTATAAACAGAAATCCCTATTTGTGAATCAATATCAGGTATCACTCTATTATCACTGTAAGAAATTTACCAATTGTAATATCAGATGAATGAGCACCAAGTAAAATTTTGTAAGTTCCAGGCAAAGCATCATCCGAAGCAGAAATTTCCACATGTACTGCAACAGAGTCATCAGAATTCAATTCAAAAGTATTCACGGAGTCATGAATAAGTTCAACATCTAAGAAATCATGAGTTGTGGATATTACAGACGAAAGTTCTAATCCATCATTTCCAAATTGCGGTGAAACAATGAAATGAAAAGTAGCAGAATTTGAAGGTGTAAGATTCAAAGTATCATATTCAAAATCAATTTCAAAAGGTAATGAAACTGAAGTATCTACAACACCAATTTTATTTTCAACCCATTCAGTAAACCAAATTTTTTCACCAGATATTGCAAAATCAAAAATTTGTGCAACTCCACAATTATCTAAAACTTCAATACCAGAATCACAATCACCCCAGTTAGGATTCTTTGAAGGTACTTGGTATTCAACAAGAGATTGTGTTTTTGGATCCATTACAGAAATATTATTTGCAGTTTGTTCATTAAAGACAAGTCGTCCTTGATCATCATTTTCAATCCAATAAGGTCGAGATATAGGAGATTTGACGACACCTGTTTGATTACCATAAGTCTCAAACATAGGTTCAGCCGTAACATATTGAATAAATTTTTCAGTAGAAGGTTCAAAACTAAAGAAGGATGAAGAAGTGGTATCAGCTATCCAAAGTAGACCATCATCAGAGAAAGTAATTCCGTTAGGAGTTAGTAACTGTACAGGTAACGCATAGGCACTAATGTAATCAATTAAAGGTAAAAATTGTTCACCAGAATCAGATACGGCATTACGATAATCATTTTGGTTAAATTTAACTAAAAATCCACCTTGCTGAAATAACCAATTAGTATACCAAATGTCATCATTTGCATCTAACGCAAAGTCAGCAGTTACAGAATCATCAATAGCAGATGGAATACTAAGATAATTTACATCATCTTCAGTAGGATTAACATCTAAAATAGTTAATTTGTTACCTGTAAAATCATTAATAATAATTTGAGAACCTTCAATAGCTAATCTCTGAGGCAAAGAATCACCGCCAGAAGTAGGATAAGATAATCGCTCATATTTTTCATCAATAGTTGAAAATTTCCAAATGGAATCATAGGTTTCATCAGTAAACCAAACTGAACCATCAGGGGCATAATCAATCCCCCACATCATTGAACGACCACCATTAGGCCATGTGGGATTATCATATTCAGTAAAAGTTTCAGTAAGAGGATCAAATTTTGCCAAATTTCCAGTATTAGTTTCAACAAACCAAGCATTACCATCATAATCAGATGTGATAGCTAATGGGTTAGTACACTCAGTTGGAATCAAATATTCAGTAACATATTTTGTTGACTTGGCATCACCACCAGAACTACAAAAAGTGGTTCTTTGATCATCAGGGAAATTATCAGCAGGAGTTCCAGTAAGAGTAACTTCAGGATCATTCATTGCAGCATAATCGACTTCTTCATCAAATCCAGGAATAGCAATTAGAACTCCAGAAGTCAACATGAGTCCACCGAGAAAAGCAAATGCCAAAATTCCCTTAGTCTGTTTTTTCACAAAGTTTTTTGAAACATACTGTTAATATCTGATTCTCAATTAATTATAATAATTTTAAATCACCAGTAATCTTATCAATTAAATTTTCAGGTGCAGGTCCAATAGAAATACACGTTGTTGTACCAGGAGCCAATTGAGTGTGTCCAGCATCAGAAACTTCAGACCAAGGAAGATTCAAATCAATAGCGTGTCTTTTCACTTCTTGTAATGCCTTAATGC
>Ga0233434_1001325_pt1 | contig 24705 bp, 28 predicted proteins | sample SI_122_August201_4_FD_182738 | JGI IMG/M metagenome (GOLD analysis project Ga0233434, IMG submission 182738) | Seawater microbial communities from Saanich Inlet, British Columbia, Canada - SI_122_August2016_120_MG | ecosystem: Environmental > Aquatic > Marine > Inlet | place: Canada: British... | reverse complement strand
ATAGAGAAAAAGTAGGTGGAAATATTGTTTTCAAAGCTAAAGTATATTCTTCAATAGTTGGGTATCGTGCAAAATTAGAACTTGTCATGAAAAATGATGGATTAATTGTTGCAAGAATTCCTGGTTCCCCTGTTGATATTCCTGTTGTTACATTAATGCGAGCACTTGGATTAGAATCTGATAGAGAAATTGCAGCAGCAGTTTCCTTAGTAGATGAACTTCAAGATGAGTTGGAAGGATCATTTGAGAAAGCAGGTGATGTCCCAACTGCAAAAGATGCAATTGTTTACATCAGTAAAAGAATCGCACCTGGAATGTTAGAAGAATTCCAAATCAAACGTGCAGAGACTTTACTTGATTGGGGACTCTTACCTCACTTGGGTAAACATCCTGAAAATAGAAAAGAAAAAGCTCAATTCTTGGGTGAAGCTGCTTGTAAATTATTAGAACTAAAACTTGGTTGGATTAAACCTGATGACAAGGATCATTATGGAAACAAAGTGATCAAATTTGCAGGACAAATGTTGGCAGACTTGTTTAGAACTGCCTTCAGAAATTTGGTCAGAGATATGAAATATCAATTAGAGAGATCAGGTCAAAAACGAGGAATTAATGCAGTTGCTGCAGCAATTCGACCTGGAATCATTACTGATAAACTAAACAATGCTATTGCTACTGGAAACTGGGGACGAGGTAGAGTAGGTGTTACCCAATTACTTGATAGAACAAACTATCTATCTACAATTAGTCATCTTAGACGAATTCAATCCCCTCTTAGTAGAACACAGCCAAACTTCGAGGCAAGAGATTTACATTCAACTCACTTTGGTAGAATTTGTCCTAGTGAGACCCCTGAAGGCTCTAACTGTGGTTTGGTAAAGAATTTAGCATTATCTGGAATCATCTCTGTAAATATTCCATCTGAAGAAATTGTAGAGAAACTCTTTGATCTTGGAACTGTCCACTTTTTTGATGCTAAAGAAGATTTGAAAAAAGATGGAGCCAGAATATTTGTTGATGGACGATTAATTGGATATTACAAAGATGGTGAGGAACTTGCATTATCTCTCAGAGAACTTAGACGAGACTCAAAGATTCATCCACACGTTGGTATTTCATTCCATAAATCTGATATCGAAGGATCAACTCGAAGATTATACGTTAACTGTAATGCAGGACGAGTTTTACGACCATTAATTATTATCAAAGATAACAAACCATTACTTACAACAGAATTGTTGGATAAAATTTCCAAGAAATTAGTTTCTTGGACTGATTTATTGAGAATGGGTGTTTTAGAAACAATTGATGCAAACGAGGAAGAAAATTGTTATGTTGCTCTAGATGAAAAAGATTCAAAGAAACATACTCACCTTGAAGTATTCCCTCCAGCAATTTTAGGAGCAGGTGCATCAATCATTCCATATCCTGAACATAATCAATCTCCAAGAAATACATACGAATCTGCAATGGCAAAACAAAGTTTAGGATTCTCAACACCAATGATGAATACTAGTACCTATGTGAGACAACACTTGATGCTATATCCACAAGTTCCAATTGTAAATACAAAAGCAATGAAACTATTGGGATTAGAAGACAGACCAGCAGGTCAGAACTGTATTGTTGCAGTATTACCATTTGATGGTTACAACATTGAGGATGCAATCGTTCTCAGTAAAGCCTCAGTTGATAGAGGACTTGGTAGAACATTCTTCTTTAGAATTTATGATGCTGAAGCAAAACAATACCCTGGTGGAATGCGTGATGAATTTATGATTCCAAACGCTGAGGATAATATCCGAGGTTACAAGGGAGAGCGAGCATACAGATTACTTGAAGAAGATGGAATTGTTGCATCTGAATCCCCAGTAAAGGGTGGTGATATTTTAATTGGAAAAACTAGTCCTCCACGATTTATGGAGGAATATAGAGAGTTTGAATCAACTGGTCCTTACAGACGAGATACATCAATTGGTGTGAGACCATCAGAGGCTGGAGTAATTGATACCATTGTTATGACTCAATCAAATGAAGGTGGAAAAATGTACAAAGTTAGAGCAAGAGATATGAGAATTCCTGAAATTGGTGATAAATTTGCATCAAGACACGGACAAAAAGGAATTCTTGGAATGCTTGCAAAAGCAGAAGATTTACCATACACTGCAAATGGAATGTCTCCTGATGTCTTGATTAATCCTCATGCATTCCCATCTAGAATGACTGTTGGTATGATGATGGAATCTGTCTGTGGTAAAGCAGCTGCATTCCGTGGAAAACGATTTGATGGTTCTGCATTTGTTGGAGAAAAAATGGATGAAGTTAAAGAAGTAATGGATGCACACAATTTCAAATATTCTGGTAAAGAAATAATGTATGATGGACGTTCTGGAAAAGCATTTCCAGTTGAGGTCTTTATTGGTGTGGTATATTATCAAAAACTTCACCACATGGTAGCAGACAAAATCCATGCAAGAGCACGTGGACAAGTTCAGATGTTAACTAAACAACCAACTGAAGGAAGAGCAAGAGGTGGTGGATTGAGATTTGGTGAAATGGAGAGAGATTGTTTAATTGCATATGGTGCATCAATGATTCTAAAAGATAGACTCCTCGATGAGTCTGATAAATCTGACATCTTTGTTTGTGAGAGATGTGGTCTTGTAGCATATCATGATGTTAAACAAAGAAAATACGTTTGTAGAGTTTGTGGTGATAAAGCCAAAGTATCTTCAGTATCAGTAGCTTATGCATTCAAATTATTATTACAAGAAATGCAGAGTCTTAACATTGCCCCAAGATTACTTATCAAGGAGAAAATCTAATGTCTGTTCAAGCAATTAAAGCAATTGACGCAATCAGATTCTCAATTTGGTCTCCAACTGAAATTAGAAAATACTCTGTTGCAGAAATTACAGCTCCTGAAACTTATGATGAAGATGGAATGCCTGTACAAGGAGGTCTTATGGATGGTAGACTGGGTACACTTGAGCCTGGACAAAAATGTCTAACTTGTGGAAATACTGCTGCAAGATGTCCTGGACACTTTGGACATTTAGAACTAGCAGAACCAATCTTACACATTGCATTTATTGATAATATCTACAAACTCTTACAATCAACATGTCGTTCTTGTGCAAGACTCAAGGTTCCTCAAGAAGATTTAGAAGTTTTCAAAAATATTAAAATCAAACAAGCAGCATATACCTTAATTTCACAAAAACGTATTCCAGAACAAATTATTGAAAAAGCCAAAAAGGCCAAAGAATGTCCTCATTGCGGAAAAACACAATACGAATTAATTTTTACAAAACCAACAATCTTTGTAGAAAAAACAGAAATTGGTGAACATCGATTATTACCAATTACAATTAGGGAAAGATTTTCACAAATCCTTGATGAAGATTTAAAATTATTAAACTACGATCCAATCACTGCAAGACCAGAGTGGTTTATTCTTCAAGCATTCCCAGTTCCTCCAGTAACTGTTAGACCATCAATCATTTTGGAGACAGGAATTCGTTCAGAAGATGATTTGACACACAAAATGGTAGATATTATCAGAGTTAATCAAAGACTAAAAGAAAGTAAAGATGCAGGAACTCCTCCACTCATTGTTCAAGATTTAGTTGACTTGTTACAATATCACACAACAACTTATTTCGATAATGAAGTTTCAGGAATTCCACAAGCTCATCATCGTTCTGGTCGTCCACTCAAAACATTAACTCAAAGACTCAAAGGAAAAGAGGGACGATTTAGAGGCTCCCTATCTGGAAAGAGAGTCGACTTTTCAAGCCGTACTGTAATTTCACCTGATCCAAACTTGGATTTATCTGAAGTCGGAGTTCCTGAAGTAGTTGCCATGAAACTAACAATTCCTGAAATCGTAACTGAATGGAACATTGAGCGAATGAGAAAACTGGTAATTAACGGACCTGAAAAATTCCCTGGTGTAAATTACATTGTAAGACCTGATGGTGTAAAAATTAGATTAGATTTCGTAGAAGACCGTTCTACTATTGCTGAAACATTAGAAATTGGATATCTCGTTGAAAGACATTTAGCTAATGGTGATATTGTCATGTTTAACCGACAACCATCACTGCACCAAATGTCAATTATGGCTCACTATGTCCATGTCCTTCCAGGTAAGACATTCCGATTACACCCATCTGTTTGTCCTCCATACAACGCAGACTTTGATGGTGATGAGATGAATCTTCACGTTCCTCAAAGTGAGGAAGCACGTGCAGAAGCTATTCTATTAATGAGAGTTCAGGATCAATTAATTTCTCCAAGATATGGTGGCCCAATTATTGGTGCACTAAGAGACTTTGTTACAGGTGCTTATCTTTTAACTAAAGATGATACAACACTAACTGTACAAGAATTCTCAAACCTTGCAATGCTTGGAGGATACACTGATGCATTACCAAAACCTGGAACTAAAACTAAAGAAGGCCCAGCATATACTGGTAAACAATTATTTTCATTATTCCTTCCAAATGACTTTAACTATGTTCTTACATCAAAATGGTCAAAGGGAACTGGCGGAAAAGAAAAAGACGTTGTAATTAAAAATGGTGAACTCATCAGCGGTGTAATTGATAAAACCTCAATTGGTGCAGAAGAGCCAGAAAGTGTTTTGCATAGAATTACAAAAGACTATGGTAATCAAATCGGAAAAGATTTCTTAAACTCTATTCTAATTATGGTAAAACAATTCATTACTCACTATGGATTCAGTTATGGTTATGGTGATCTTGAAGTACCAGAAAAGAACGTACAACAAATTCTTGATGACATTCAAAACACCTATGATGTTGTAGCTGATTTAACTAAACAATACGAGAAAGGAACCCTCAAACTCACAAGAGGTATGAAGGCAGAAGAAGCACTTGAGGCATACGTTGTAAATGAACTAGGAAAAGCAAGGGAGTCCGCAGGTGCTGTTGCAAATTCATCTTTAGATGATGGTAATGCTGGAAAAATTATGGCAACAACTGGTGCAAGAGGTTCAGCACTTAACGTCGGTCAGATGGCAGGTGCACTAGGACAACAATCAAGAAGAGGAAATAGAATGAATGATGGTTTCAATAATCGTTCATTAACACATTTCAAAGAAAATGACAGTAATCCTGATGCTCATGGATTTGTAAAATCCAATTACAGAACTGGTCTATCTACCTTAGAATTCTTCTTCCACGCAATGGGTGGTCGTGAAGGACTCGTAGACACTGCAGTTAGAACACAACAAAGTGGTTACATGCAACGTAGATTGATCAATGCATTAGAGCACATTAGATTAGAATATGATGGTACAGTAAGAGACCCACACGGACACATTGTTCAATTCCTTTATGGTGAGGATGGAATAGATGTGGCAAAAAGTGATCACGGTGAGGCATTTAACAGTGTTAGATTAGCTGAATCCCAAACTATGATTGATTCAGGAAAGAAAGCTACAAAAGAAGAAATTGAAACTTTGACTAAAAAATACACCAAGACATTTAATCCAAGATTAACAAATCTTGTAACTGACGCATTACAAAAATCTAATCTCAGTAAAGCAGGTGTAGAGACTGTTTGCAAGAAAGGATTATCACTATACAACAAAGCCAAAGTAGAACCAGGACAGGCAGTTGGAATTATCACTGCACAATCAATTGGTGAACCAGGTACTCAGATGACTTTGAGAACATTCCACTTTGCAGGAATTAAAGAAAGAAACGTTACTTTGGGTCTTCCAAGATTAATTGAACTAGTTGATGCAAGAAAGAAACCTGTTACTCCAACTATGGATATTTACCTAGAAGCAGATTCAAAAACATCTCGAGAAAAAGCAATTCAAGTTGCAAGAAATGTTTTGCAAACCAAAGTTAGTGCATTAATTGTAGATAGTGAAACTGATTATTCTACAAACATCAAATTAATTCTAAGTGAAAATAGATTACGAGAGAGAGGATGCACAGTTGCAGAAGTAGAAAATGCACTATCCTCAAACAAGAAATTCAAGATGGAGACTGCAGGAGAATTAATCACATTAAATCTAGTTGAGGAATCAGATACTGCAACAGTTATTGCAATTAGAAACAAGATTTTAAACACTACTGTCAAAGGTGTTCCAGATATTGAACGAGTAACCCTTGTTCAAAAAGATGATGAATGGGTAATTCAAACAACTGGTTCAAACATTGCCAAAGTACTCGAAGTACAAGGAATTGATAAAAAGAATGTCAGAACAAACAACGTCTTTGAGATTGCAGGAACTTTGGGAATTGAGGCTGCAAGAAATGCTCTAATTGATGAACTAAATCATACTTTGGGTGACCAAGGATTAGAAGTTGATAATAGATATATCATGTTGGTATCTGATTTGATGTGCTCTAGAGGTTACATGCAACAAATCGGTAGACATGGTATTGCTGGTAGTAAAGATAGTGTTCTTGCAAGAGCAGCATTTGAGATTACAGTTCCAACTATTGCACATGCAGCACTTGCAGGAGAAGTTGAAGCACTAAAAGGTATCACTGAAAACGTAATTGTTGGAAGTAACATTCCAATTGGAAGTGGTACAGTTGATCTTTACATGCAAGTAAGTAAAAAGAAAAAGGAGTAAAAAAATTTTAGGTGATAATTATGGCAGATGAAATTTCAACATTAATGAGAAATAGTAAAAACAAAGTTGTTTTACTTCGATTAAGAAATACATCATCTGTTCAAGGAATTCTCAAAGACTTTGATATTCACATGAATCTAACATTAGAGGATGCAGAAGATGTTACTGATGGTAATTCCACAAAACTTGGAAAAATTTTATTGCGTGGAGATAATATTTTACTAATCTCTCTACCTACTGACAAAGAATAAAAATTTCATATTCTTGAATAAATTTTAGTAAAGTATCATTCCTACGTATTTATTAAATACAAAATTATGATTTTGCAATATGTTGAGATACATACTGGGAATATTGTTTGTACTAACTGTCCTATCTCCAATCATCACTACACAAGTTTTTGCTGATTCATTTGTTGTAACCCTTGATAATGAGCAACCAGATCTTGATGATACATTACTGGTTTCAGGTGAGATCATTGAAATGGGAATGCCAATAATTACTATGAGTGTGTATGATCCTGATGGACAAATTTTATCTGCATATAATTTAGAAATTTCTAGTAACTCCTTTAGTAAATCTCTCTCACTAGAGTCTCCATTTTATGAAAAAACTGGAGAATATGCCATAAAGTTTGTCTATGGACAAATTACTCAGAATTATTTTTTTGAAATTCAATCAACTGAACCTGTAGTTGAACCTGAAGTGATTATTGAATCAGAAAATACACCTGAAATTCTTCTTTTGTATACTGAAAAACAACAATACACTGATTCTGAAATTATAAAAATTTCAGGACTTGTTTCATCACTTGATTCGCCAACTGTATTAATTGGAATTCATGATCCTTTTGGAATACCTGCAGGATTTTATTTTGGAAATGTAAATTCTGATTTAGAATTTTCTACAAGTTTTCTTGTTAAAGACGGTGTAAATTTTAGAATAGAAGGAACGTATTCCATTAAAGCACACTATGCAGAATCTGAGGCTGTATCTTTTTTTGAATACTCAAAAGTGTCACAAGAAATAATTCCTGATGTTGAAACAGCTGAAGAAACTGTAGATATAATTGATGATGAAACAATCGATGAAAATATTTCATCTGATGAAATTGTTTCTGATACTAATGATTTATCTGATGAGGAAAAAATTGATGAAGCAGTTGATGAAACAATTGATGATGAGATAAATGAAACTTTGGAAAACGAATCTACAATTGATGATTCTATAATTTCAAACACTGTTGATGATACAGAAGAGAAAAACATTCCTATAATAATTGATGATAAAAGTAATTTAGAAATAGTTTCACCAAACATAGAAATCAAAAATCAAAACAATCTTTCTGTTGAAGATATAGAGTTGGGAAAAATTCTCAATCAAATTAATTTAGAATGTGATTCAAGTAATTTTGTTGATATGATTTCATACTATGACGGAATGGGTCCTGCATTGTATCGTTTATGTGACTTTGATAGTTCATTTACATTTTTCAAAGAGTCTTTGAATACCGATCCAAATGATGTGGAAATTCTTGTAAACACAGGCTCTGCAATAGGCAAATTAGGTGATTTCTCAAAGGCAATTTTTTACTATGATTTAGCACTTGAAATTGATTCGACTTTTTTACCTGCTAAAAATAATAAGGCAAATGCCCTTGCAAATTTGGGAAATCTTGATGATGCAATTATTTTGTATGAAACAATTCTAGATGAAAACCCTAACTCAATTACAATACAAAAAAATCTGGAAACTGCAAATTTTCTAATTGATGATTTGCCAGTTGAAAATATTATTTCTAATGAACCCGTTATTGAAAAAACTCTAACAGTAAATAACGAAAAACAAAAACAGATGAACTTTTTTGAACAAATAAATTCTGTATTTTCTTCTTTTGGTAATTTTTTTAATTTTCTAAACTAATTTTTTACTTGCAACGTTCGTAAATCTTCAATAAACCTATAAAGCCCTCTGAAGACGATCGACTTAAGGAAAAATGAGTAAGATACTTGAGAAATCATTGAAGGATGCCCGTAAAGAGGATAGATTAACGATGGGCTCTAAACAAGTTTTAAACTCTATGAAAAATTCCAAGCTAATCGTGTTATCTCAATCAGTAAAAAAAGAAATGTTTGAGAAAATTGAATCAGATGCAAAAAAAGAAAAAATACCCTTAGTTAACTTTCAGGGAACTTCAGTCGCATTAGGTAGATTATGTGGCTTACAATTTAGAATTTCAACAATTTCATTTACATCCATTGACGATGCAAACATTAAATCAATTTTAAAAGACACAGAAGCTGAGAAAACAAATGAGTAGAATTTCCTTTAATGTAGATTTAAATGAGACTTTTCTTGTTGGAGATAATCCGAGTACCTTATGACACAATCAATTAAACTTACAACAGATCAAATGCGTTTGATGTCTCTTTTCCAAAATGTTACTGGTGCTACTGCCCGTGATTGTATTGAAGATGAAAAACAAGATAGAGTAATTTTTGTAGTAAATAATGGCAAGATGGGGCTAGCAATTGGTAAAGGCGGAATGCATATCAAATCATTACAAAATATTGTTAAAAGAAATGTTGAATTGGTAGAATTTAATGAAGATCCAGCAGCATTTTTGTCTAGTTTACTTAATTCTAAATTAATTTCAGAAGTTAAAATAAATACCCGACCAGATGGGTCAAAACAGGCAATTGTTATGGTAGACCCAAGAAAGAAAGGAATCGTTGTAGGACGAGAAGGAAGAAATGCAGAAAAAGCAAGACTTCTTGCAAAAAGATATTTTGGAATTACAAGCGTTTTGATAAACAGCCCAGAAAGGGCAGCAATGGAGATGTAAAAGTTGAGAAAATCACCACTAGGATTATTTGCAGGCAGGGTACTAACTGAGAAAAAGAAAAAACAACGTTGGGCAATTTCTACTTACAAAAGAAGAGAACTTGGTATTGATAAAAAAGCAGACCCACTTGGAGGTGCACCACAAGCACGAGGAATTGTTTTAGAAAAAGTAGGTATTGCTGCAAAACAACCAAACTCTGCAATTAGAAAATGTGTTCGTGTTCAATTAATTAAAAATGGTAAAACAGTTACAGCATTTTTGCCAAGAGACGGTGCAATGAATTTCATTGATGAACACGATGAAGTTCACATTCAAGGAATGGGTGCAACACAAGGTGGTGCAATGGGAGACATTCCTGGAGTTAGATTCAAAGTTTTCAAAGTTAATGGTACATCACTTCACGAATTAGTAATTGGAAAGAAGGAGAAACCAAGGAGATAGAAATGGCTGAAACTAAAAATCTATTATTATTTAGAAAATGGGATTTATCTGATATTGAAGTAAAAGATCCTGGATTAAAAACTGCTATTTCATTGAGAAAACAAATTCTTCCTTATACTTTTGGTCGTTCTGCACTAAAACGATTCAACAAAGCAGATGTTAACATTGTTGAGCGATTAATCAACAAGACAATGCATTTCGGAAAGAAATATGCAAAAAATACTGGTAGAATGACTGGAAAGAAAACTAAAGTTCTCAATACCGTAAAAACTGCATTTGAAATTATTGCACTAAAAACTGGACAAAACCCAGTTGAGGTTCTAGTTAGAGCCGTAGAAAATTCTGCACCAAACGAGGATACAACAAGAATCGTTTATGGTGGTACCACTTACCACGTATCAGTTGATGTGGCTCCAATTAGAAGAGTTGACATGGCTTTGAAATTTATCGCTGATGCTATACGAGAGGCAACTTTTTCAAATCCAAAACCAATTGAAGAACACATGGCAGAACAATTAATGCTTGCAGCAAATAATGATGCTAGTGCTCCTTCTGTAAAGAAGAAACACGAACTAGAGCGAATCGCACAAGCATCAAGATAGAATTTTTAAAAAATATTTTTACAGTAGCCCGAGGCAGATTCGAACTGCCGTCTCCGCCTATCCATTCCTGAGATCCAGAGGGCAGAATCCTTGACCACTAGACTATCGGGCTACCTGAAACAAATTCTGGTGTTTAGAATATAATGATTTGCTGTGATTATTTTATTCGGACTTCATGTATTGCAGTTGCATAATCACATGTTGCTTTTAATCTCATGTATGGAATTAACTTGTAATGAATTGAATAGATATTATTTTCTTTAATTATAATTCCTTTTTGTAATAATGATGCTAATCCTCTAGATGGAATATTTATTGAAATGTTTTCCCTCTCACATACTCTTTGTCTTTTATTTTGAAATTGTTGTAGTGTAAATACCACATCATTAATTTCTAATATTAATGGCCAAATAATTTCTGCCCACACAAATCTTCTGTTTTCAGTAGCTGTTGCATATTTTCCCTTTTCACTCAACATTAATAACAACTGTCTGAGATGTTATAACTTGATAGTTGTCTCAAACTGAAATTGAAGAATCATTGAATCTACTTGAAAAAGATTGGGATGTAGACCCTATAATACGAAAATTTGTATTGGGAAAAATTACTAATGTCTCAGACTATGCAATCAAAGTCAAAGATGTAGTGTTTCATGTACCTTATCTAATTTCTGAGAAAAAATATATTTTATGGAAGTGCTTTTGGCCTGACTGTCACAACTGCTGTGATAGACAAGGTAGACTACCATTAACTTCTGATGATTTAATCACAATTGGCCAGGGACTAAAATACAAAAATTCATCTGATTTTATAAAAAATGAAACCCTCACAGTAACTTACACTGAACCTGGACCGTCAGGGCAAATGACTACGATGACTACAATTAATCTCAAAAGAAAAACTGATGAAACAGAATCAGAAGACGGAACTCATATCTCTTGTAGATTTTTAGATAAAGAAGGTGGGTGTAGCATGCATCCTGATAGGCCTGGAGTGTGCTATTTGTATCCATTTGCATCATGGCTTGAAAATGAACAGGGACTTGCACGTGTACATGCAACATATCAATTCACAGGAGATTGCCCTGGATTTTATTTGGCAGATAATTTGGATCAAATGAAAGAAGAATTACAAGCATATTCAAAAACAATTTATGATTACAACATGGCATCAAATAGAACAAATCGTGAAGGGTTTGGCTCTGTAAGTTTTGTTTAGGCTTTTGCAACTTTCATCAAATCTGAAATTTTAATATCCATTCCAAATCTGTCTTGATTCTTTTTCATGTAGAAAAATATTGATAAAAAGTCAGGCAATGCTTTAAAGAAACTAAAGTTCTTGTGAATTTTAGCTCTAACAAAATTAAAAACCTTGGCATACACTTTGTAATGTTTCTCTATTGCCTTCTCATATGCTGCAAAGTCATCCATGTTTTCTATAAAAATATCCACGCATTGCATTGATGGAATAATTCCCTCACCTAACAATGCATAAACTGTTCCAATTGATTCACCAACCCCTACAACTTTACCTGAATAGTATGGCTTGCATCTATCTGGTGTTGCGAGTCTAATTGGTCTACCTTTAGTTTTTAGAACTTTGCCGCCATGTTTTTTTAGAAAATCATCAGTTGCCTTGATATGTTGTTTGTTGTAATCACCTGCTCCAATATGTGCCCATTTCTCACCTAGTGGGAAATACCAAAAGTATCCTGACATTCCAGGAAATGGTTCAATGTAAAAATCATCATAAGGTAAGCCATTTTCATACTCTACTTTGTATTCGTATGTTGGCAAAAAGAAATCTTCTTCCATCTTTGGTAGATATGCTCTACCAAATCCAGTACAGTCAACTATCATATCATATTCTTTTTCTAACTCTTCTAATTTTGGAGCCTCACCGTAAATCACTTTAGAATCTTTGATGAAATCTTTGATTAAAGATAATTTGTCATATGTACACATTCCATGAAGGCCAATATCGAATTTAATATCATCATTCATTTTCACATGCATTTTCTTTCCATCATGAATTAGAAAATCATCAAAATCTCTTCCCGTCTTTTTACAAAACTCTTGCAGTACTGGCTTTATCGTACCCCATGCACAAATTGAATCATGTCTATCTTCTGTACTTCTTTCATAACCTGTAACTTCGTGGTTTGAATCTTTGAGTCTTGCCATAAGATAAGATCCAGCTACTCCCATTCCCATTACTGCTATTTTCAAGATAATTGCCGAAATTGTTTATCCTAATAAATACACTATCTGTACATTTCAGCTTCTGATTCTGGTTGTTTCATAAAATCATCAAGATGTTCTAGTATCAATTCTCCTCTTTTAGTCATGAAATAATATGAAAAATTTAGTTAATGTACTGATTGTTGTAATCCCATTACAAACAATTCTTTATGTGGTTTTTTTATGGTCTTTTTTTATGTTTAACATACAAGACACAAAGACAACATCCAAAAAGATCACCTACAAGGATTTTCCTGTTGAATCCCCGAGCCAATTTTCGGCAATAAGAACTGCAAAATATGGAATGTTATCACTGTTGAGCATTTTCATGCTAAATGTTCCTATAGTAGTTAGTACTGCACAGGTATACTGAATACTCTGATGTAACAACAAAATACACGAAACATATTTTTTTTATTTTTTTATATAAACAATAATTTTTGACGCATGATCGGTTTTTTCTAAAAGTAGAAAATAGTAGAAGTTGTTAAATATGAATTTCACATAATAGAATTAGAAAGGACGTCTGTCGTTTGAGACTAATCGTTTCAGACCTTAAGACAAATCACTGTCATCAGCAAACAATCGTTTGTGATCTTAAGTGGTAAAGATGTCATCAGTTCTTTTGAAAGGAGTTGGTCTTAATCTTGAGTGCCTTTCTGTTTATTTTATTTTATATCTTAGAATTGCTAATACCTCATTATCAATCTCTAATCTTTTGATAATGTTTGTGGCTGCTGCAAATTCTATTTTACATGAAGTATCTTTTGCTAATTCTAGCATTTTTATGATTTTTTTAAATTGTACATTGTTGTGATAGTTCATTGATACAATTAGAGTATCTACTGCCCCAATTTGCAATGCCTTGAATATTACATCATTTCTTTTTGCAGTTAGACCCTCTTTGACTAAGGTTTCATATTTTGAGATAATTTCTACAACATACTTTTTTCTATACTGGTAAAGATGTGAAATGATTTTTTCATAAATTTTGTTTCGAGTAGTTGAAAATGATAACTCTTCTACAAACCTGACTTTTTTTGTCAATTCTGAATCCATTACATCAAAGAATTCTGTCTTTGCAATGCCTGAACCTCCTAGTAGGATTAATTCTGAATTATTCTCTAACAGTCTAACCTTGTTTGCCACTTTTTTGAAGAAAACATGAATTTTTGTCTGTCTGGCTCTAAGAAACCGTCCCTGTGACTGCCCACCTTTTTTGTGTCTACCCTGCAAATCTATTCTTAACTTTGATTCTTGAATTATTTGGTCTCCATGAAACTTTTGAATTCTAGCTGTTTTCTGATCAATTGTGACTAATAAGACATCATGGCTTGTCTTTAGAATATCATTAAATGGTTTGATGTATGGTTTTTTTGATGTCATGTAGATGTATGGAAGTCTTTTTGATGTTCCAATTTGTTTAATCACTACTTTACCATTATTCATCCAGCCAAAAATACACAGAGTCTTTGTAAATTTTCCAGCAGATGTTGGATTTTTCTTTAACTCTTTAATTTTACTTTGAATTTTTAATTCTATTTTTTCAAATATTTCATTTCTTGTAGTGGATTGTAATAGTGAAATAGTTTCACTTCCCTTTCCATATGGATAGTATACAGTTACACATGGTAAATTTATTTTTTTAATTTCATGTAGGAATTGGTTTAGTGTTAGCCATTCTGTATGATTAATTTCTGAAATCATATTTTTCTAATTTTTTCTTTCATACATAACTTGTTCTCTTTTTTCTTTGAATGATTGTAATCCTCTATAATTTTACCCTTGAATAATTCCTTCTTTGACTAGGAATTCAATTCCTTGAATAAATGCATCATCATCTATTGTATCATCTGCCCACCACTTTGCATTATTTTTAATCCATTCAGGTACTTGTTTTGTTTCCCCTGTATTTTGTGATGTTGATTCAACTGCAATGGTTCCCTCTTTGATTAAAAATCCGATTCCTTGAATAAATGCATCATCATCTATTGTACCATCTGCCCACCACTTTGCATTATTTTTAATCCATGAAGGAATTTTTGATTCTACAGTATTGTCATTTAGTTTTTCAAGTAATGGATTCTCTTCTACTTGTACCTCGATTATTGCATATCCACCTAATTCAGGATCTAATTCGTCTTCTGGTCCTGAACCATACACAAATACTGCATAGCGTACTAGTCCTGCATCTTGATTAATTGGTAATAGGTGCTCAACTTGGCCAAATTCTGTGAATAGAAATTCCTTTCCTATGCTTTGCGCATAAGAGTATAGTAAATTGTCATTTTCATCTACTACCCAAACATCGTAATGAATTTGCTTTAGAATTTTAGTTTCACTATACTTGCTATAGAAATTAATTTTCCAATCAATATCGCATCCTTCAAGTGGTGTTTCTGGAGCATGATTGTATTGAACCATCAATGAATATGTGTTTGTAGGAATTTTTTTACTGGTGTATTGTAAAAATTTTGTATCACAACCAAGTTCTTCTCCTTTATTGATTGACTCTACTACATCTTTGAATGGATCTTCTGTAATGTTTTGTTTGTACTGTTGTAGTTCAAACTCATACATTACAGGAACATTCTCTGATTCCATCCCTGCGAAAGTTTTTGCTTTTACTGGAAATGGAAAATCATCAACTAACCAAATCTCATTATCATTTTCATTGTACCAACCAACAACAATTGTATCTAGTGTCCCACTTGGAGTGGTAATTGTTTCTACTCTATTTGGAATTAAATTAGATACCAATCCACCACCAACAGGACCTAACGCCCCCCATGATGTACTCTTGAACTCTTGTGGTCCATGAATTCTATCATTTTCATTTGATGTAACATATGCACTAAGCCATGCAATTGATGACTTGAATGCAATTGCATAGTCTGATAAATCATCATCAAAGAGGATTGGTGTTGGCACCGTTTTTCCTAATCCCCAAGAACCTTTGATAATTTTATCTTGGTCTACAACTAGAATTTGTGCATCCCACAACGTTTCACTAACATTTACTCTGTCCCCTTTTATCCAAATTTTCAACTCTATTGGTAAACATGAATTCAAATCAATATCGCATACTGTGTATTCAAAATAATCTCCTTTTTTGAGTCCCTCCCCCAAATACCAAAATCCATCAACATCCACACCTCCTGAATTTTGAGCGTAAACTATACCTGTAAACCCTAAACTTGCAACTATTGTTAAAAGTAAAATTACTCCTTTCATGATTTTGATTCTAAAATTGATGGATATTAAACGTAGATTCTATTTTCTCTGATGAATATTAATTATGATCTTGGTTGTAACACTTGGAATCTTGCAATAATTTGTACACTTGTATTTTAAAAAAATGTTTATTTTTTTATTTTCTGTTAACTTGATAAATTGCATATCCGTACTTTTGTTTCATTTCTTCATTAGATAGTTCTTCAAACTTGTATTCATGAAATTTCAAATTTGACGTTGGCATGAACTTTTAAAATAATCTTTAAAAATTAACTACTTTACTGTAACTACTCCTACTCTCCATGGGTGGAACGAGCAAAAGTAATTGTATATCCCTGATTCCTCAAACGTGAATTCAAATCTATCTCCCGTATTTAGTGGTGCACTATTGAATAGAGCAATTACTTTACCGTATTCATCTTGGCTTTGAATTGTATGTGGAACACTATCCTCATTTACCCATGTTACTGTTGCTCCAATACTAGTTTCTTGATTTAATGGAAGATAAAATGATGAACTAGACACATCAAAGTTTCCATTTGGAATAATTACTTGTACATCCAAATTCTCAGTTTCTGTTGAGGTTATTTCTAATGTTATGATTTTATTATCAATCAAAAATTTTATCATATTTAGAAATTCACCTTCTGAAATCATTCCTTCACCATACCATAATGCTGTATTTTTTACCCAATCTGGAACTGATTCTGCATTTGCAAAATTCATAGACAATGAAATTAACATAATTGAAAAAACCATTATTGGGATGGATTTTCTCCATGAATTAAACATCATGAATATCTTATGAATTGTTGGATTTATAAAATTTGTTTGCAATGTCTTGCACTGTATACTGATTCATTATATCCTCTTTTCACTGTTTTTCAATTATGCAAGAACTCATACAAACTCGAAAAATAATGGATGATGAAAGAAAACAAATAGTTTTAGAAGTAATTGCTGACAAATATTGCAAATTCATCCTTCGTAATACGCTCAATAGACCAAAATCTGCAATGGAAATATCTCATGATGAAAAAATTCCCATTAGCACTGTGTATAGAAGATTACAAACCCTCTTTGATGCAAGGCTGTTAAATATATCAGGTTCAATCAATGAAGATGGAAAAAAATTCTTTTTGTACCAAAGTAAGATAAAATCTATTTCAGTAAAATATGATTTAGATCAAGCATTTATTGAAATTGAACCTAATATTTTACCTAGACATTAACTATCATTTTATATTCGATAGATAGAATATGATCGAAGAAAATTTGGACTCAAAAAGGCAATCTCATACTCAAAACAAACCTGCTACTCGAAGTATTACCTACAGATTACCTGAAAAACTAATCAACGAACTAGAAACTGAAGCTTCACAAAAAAACACATCTCAAAACGTCCTTGTTAAACAAATACTGGAAAGATATGTGGAATGGGATAGGTTTTCTAGTAAAATTGGAATGATTCCAGTTCCTAAATCCATCTTAAAATCATTAGGTGATGAGTTAGATGGACAAGATATTGATGAAATAATTACTCTGATATTTCCAATGATCAAAGACACTGTATTGTTTATCAAAGGAGGATATGACCTCAAAAGATGTGTTGAGACTTTAGAGGATTACATGAAAGCATCTGGCATGAATTCTGATCATAGGGTGGTTGGCAATATACATTCATTTATCATCCAACATGATTTGGGAATAAAGTGGTCAGTCTTTACTGAACAATTACTATCTCAAGTTTTTCGTAGTTTTGTTCCAGACAAGGAATTACAATTTCAAACAACTGATTCTACGGTTGTTTTGAATATACCGTTAGGTTCTGAGTTTAACGAACATGATTACCATGATTGATAATCATTAGTTATTTGAAATATCATTTTTTCTAATATTTGCTATGAATTTGTTTGAATCAATTCAACATAAAACCAAAATATCTCAAATAATGAATAAAAATATCATATCTGTTGATGAATCTGTTTCATCCCTTCATGCAGCAAAGATTATGGAAGATACAAAAGTTGGTTCGTTAATTGTTTTAGAAAATGCCTTGCCCATTGGAATTGTTACTGATAGAGATTTTGCCATAAAAATAACTGCTCATTCTTATCCTGTTGATACACCTGTTAGGCGAATAATGTCTTCTCCTCTACTTTCAATTGATTCAAATTCTGATTTGTGGGAAGCCTCTGATTTAATGTCTTCAAGTAAAATTAGAACATTACCTGTAATTGATGATGGTCTAGTTGTAGGAATTATCACAGTTGGTGATTTGATGAATCACATGATTAAAAATTTCAAAAATAATCTAAATTAATTATAATTTTTATGGAAAATAAAACTAGGAACAATCCTCACATTTAGGATTATTACACATTGGGTGATGTTTGCCATCTCGTGTAGGATGTGCAGTATCTCTTCTTCTTTCTGTTCTAGTCATGAGTATACTAGGCAATAATAATTAAAAAGTATATTGTATATTTTTTTGAAAAATTAAATAAAGATAAAAACAAAATATTCTATTCATGACTTTAGAAGATGAATATCGTAAAAAGATGATTAAATCAAAAAAAGAATATGCTGAATACAAGGCAAAAGAAGGTGATTCTGATTTATTCTTTAATGATAAAGATAACCGTAAACCCAAGAAAGAAAACTAAATGCTATTCTTTTGATAAAATTTTGTTAATTTCTTTTTCTAATTCGGGAACCTGTATTGGTTTTTTAATAATTCCTTTGATTCCTTTTTGATTTAGTTGTTCAATTTCTGATGGTTCTATTGCTGATGCAGTAAATAAAATAATATTCAAATCTGGAACATTTGTCATGCTTTCTAGTTCTCTAATCACATCAAGACCTGAAAATCCAGGCATTGCAAAATCAAGTAAAATTACATCATAATCATTTTTCATAATCAAACTCACTGCCTCTTTTCCTGAATTTGAAGATGTAAAATCGTGCCCAATAATCTCAAAAGTCATTTCCAATGCATCGGTGATATCTTTACTATCATCCACACCTAGAATCTTTAATAATTATTGCCTTTGAAATGATTATTTATGTGTCGCATCTGACATTCATTTTTTGAAATAAAAATTTTTACACATTTAATACCCAAAATCACAAAATCACTTTATGACATTAAATATAATTGCAAATGATCCTGGAGCGTTTCCTTGTGATACATGTGAGACAAACTGCTGCAAAGAGTATACGATATTTGTAAACGCACATGACATTTACCGATTATCTATTGGATTAAACAAAACACCTGAATCATTTCTTGAGCTTTATGGTGCTAAAGATTATGATTTGGGAATAAATGTACAAGAAGGACTGTTGGACCTTGCATTAAAACAAAAAGATGGAGCATGTATGTTCTTAGAAGAATCAAAAGATATCTTTCGATGTACTGTAAATGAGATTAAACCAAGTGTATGCAAATCATATCCTTTTGGACTCAAAAATGGGAAATTAATTCAGATGGATGATATTATGTGCCCAACTGATTGGGATACTAGTGCATTTGAATCTATGATGAACATACATCTCAAAAAAGATAAAGAAGAATGGCAATTCTATGATGAATTGGTTTTAGAATGGAATGAATCACATGGAGAGAACAAATCTCTATCTGAATTTTTAAAATTTATGATAAATAGAGTGACCTTAGTTATTGAGCGTTAATTGCGCCTTTTTGCTTGAATGCCATTTTTGTGTCTACACACATTGCACATGTGATTATACTGATTTGCGTGATTCCATTTCTCCCCACAACCATAGCAAATTTTGGCTTCTCGTAAATCTACTGTGGTAGTCATCAATGATTTGATATTATTAGTAATTAAAAGAGGTAGGTTATTGTGAAATTTTGTTTTACCTAGTCTAAATTTTTTATTTTAATGGTTTCAGAATCATCTCTGTATTTTACTTGTGATTGGGTTGACACATGATCAACTAATTTATCAATTGATCTACGCATTCTTTTCATTGGAACTTTCATCTCGTTATCCATTACATCATTAAATCTCAATTCCATGTTTTCTAGCGTCATTGACATTACGGATATTGGATCTAAAATACTGAGATAATTATTACTAGTTTCATTTTTTGATTTAGTATTATTGTTATTGATTAGTTCTTTACATTTTTCACATACTTGAATTATAATTTTATCATTTTTAATTTGGATTAAAACTGCATTCTCACCACTGTTTTTACAATCATTAGTATGACATCTATTTTTGTAATAGGTTTTCATTACAATTTAGTACTTTTTCTAGATTTAAGTTTTACATGGTATTGTGTTTTATATGGCATTCCGATTCTTGCCAGAAACCTTATTGCTGAACTATACACATTAGATCAGATTGAATTGTTTTAGATGTGATGGAAAAGGAAAATACAGAAATCAATTTGGTATATGGGAAAAATGTGAATCGTGTCAGAAACCTGAAATGAGATTTGACAGTGTGACTCCAGAACCTGATTTGAATGAAGAAGGAATTTGAGTGATGAGAATTGGTGAAAAAATCAAAGAAAAAAGATAATCGAAAACAAAAAGGACAAAAGGCAGCTGAGCAAAAACAACGAATTAAAAAATACAAAAGCGATCAACAGCTAAATAAAAAGGCCAAAAAACCAAAAAAATACTAGATTTCAATACGCTTAATTTTGAAATTATTATTTGAATTCTATGAGTTTTAGAGCAAGTGTATTTTCAGGAAAACAATTACTCATAATTACTGGAATCTCAACTCTTGCTGCATCAATTTTGTATGTTTTGTATGCAATGTATCGATAATTCTTATAATGAATTTGACTTGTTTGTAATTGTTGAATTTTCACTGTGTATTTGAGACATGTACTTTCAAAGCAGATAACATTGAAGAATCCGAGTTCCAAAAACATCTAGACAATGTACATCATGATGAATTGCTAGATATATCAAACAAAGAAAATATCTCCTTTGACACAGTAGAGATGATTACCGTATCCAATTCTAAAGTATTCATTAATTCATAATTCCAATATCTTTAAGTTCAGAATACTTTTGGGTGATATCATGGAAGGCGCAGAAAAAGCAAAACTAGATCATGAAAGAAATAAATCAAAAATTGTAAATCTTGTAAAAAACATGTTTGCATTTGATAAATGGGGTGATGAAGAGTATAAAGTAAAACTCCAAGAACTAGTTACACAAGATGAGCAACTAGTATCTGATGTAATTAAAAAGATAAAACAAGAAAAAGGTATAGAGTAGGTTACCAATAGTAATTTAACTGCCCAAGAATCTTGATATTTTCATGGGAGAATCATCAATTTCTATTCTATATGAAAATAAAGATACAAAGTGCCAAAATTCTGAATGTGGACACATTATGGATTCACATTTGAATTTCAAAAATATAGGTCCTGCTAGAATTCCATTACTATACTGCGCTGAATGTCGTGCAGAAGGTAAGGAATGCAAACTAACAAAGTTTTGATATAATGAAACCTATAATTAAAATTGGTATTGCAATTGTTGCTGTTGTACTTTTTGGAGTTGTAGCTAATCAATTAGGTGGAGATACTGCTGATGTAACTCCTATAGTTTCAGTTGATGTAATTGATACTGCTCCAGTTGAAAAAGTAGATGTTGCGCCAACAATTGATGAAAATTTAGATTGTATGGGTTCTGCCAAATGTTTTTCAGGAATTGTTACTGAAATAATTGATGGAAATTCTATCCTAGTTAATGATGAATCAATTAGATTCTCACTAGCTTCTGCTCCTGATCTACAAGGATTTGGTGGCATTGAATCTAAGAATTTTATTGAAACCATTTGTCCTATTGGATCTACAGTAATAGTTGATGAGGATGATGGACGAGTACTTGGTACTTTTGGTCAAATAATTGGTCTAGTGTATTGTAATGATGTAATTTTGAATCAAGAACTACTTGATGCAAATTTAGGACACTTGGAGGAAAGATTTTGTGATTCATCAGAGTTTGAAGTAACAACATGGGCACAAAAACATGGATGTTCATCTGGAAATTAGTTGTGAGTGATTATGGGATTCAAAGACTGGTTTGTAAATGATAGTACAAGAAATGAATCAGTCAAAGTACAGTGTACTGGGTGTAGTAGAATTACAGTCGTGAAAATTCCTTCAGGTAAATCATTTGAGAAATGGAATGAAAAGGCAACATGTAGTCAATGTAATGGGATTAGTTGCTGGACCAAAGTAGAATAATTTTTAACATGTTTAACAATATTTCTCTTTTTTTCACAAAAGACTTACTATTCTCCTATGAACCTATCCATTTGATCCTTGGAGTTAGTATTGGGATTGTATGCGTTGTGATGATTATTAAAAAAATAATTAATCGAAAAAAATGAATCTTTATGCCTAAGGTGTGGGAATTTCTTTAGAAAAAGTATAGATGATAATTCAGAAATGAATAGTGGTCATGAATAATTTTAACAATTGGAGTCCGTTACACAGTAAATTAAGAATTACAGGATTTGCGTTATCTCCAATTCTATTTACTATAATTCTCTCATACCCTATTGATGGATTAGCATTTGAGGCAAAACTTGTTTTAGGATTATCTGTATGGATGGCAATATGGTGGGCAACTGAAACAATTCCATTTTATGTTACTGCATCAATTCCATTATTTGTATTTCCACTGCTTAATGTAGCCGACATTGACAAAGTAATCTCTGCGTATGGGGACAAGTTAGTATTTTTACTGATGGGTGGATTCTTACTTGCAAAAACAATAGAGAAAGTAAATCTTCACAAGCGATTTGCATTTAATACTCTAAAAATTGTTGGAACAAAACCAAAAAATATCATTTTGGGTTTCATTATTGTAACTGGATGCATGAGTGCATGGATTACAAACACTGCAACTACTTTACTAATACTTCCAATTGCAATTGCAGTGATATCACAAGTAGATGTTGCACAGAAAAAAAGATTTGCAACATGCCTGATACTATCTGTTGCATATGCTGCAAGTCTAGGAGGATTATCCACTATGATTGGTACAGCACCCAATGTACTTTTTGCATCTCTGGGTGAATCTATTGGAGGAGTGGAGATTATTTTCTTTGATTGGATGCTAGTTGGAGTTCCAATCAGTGTTGTTTCACTTGTAATATTATGGATATACATGACAACTTCTGCAAAACTAGATAACAAAAAACCAATACTAAAAGACAAAAACATTATCACTGAAGAATTAAAAAATCTTGGTAACTGGAGTAGAAATGAAAAAATTGTTCTGGTGATATTTGTAGCAACTGCAATTGCATGGATTACTCGTGGTCTATTTTGGAAAGATTTGGTTCCCTTTGTAGGAGATCATGTGATCGTTTTGGTATCTGTTGCAGCCCTACTAATTTTACCTTCAGGATTCAAGAGACAGCGCCTACTTGATTTTAGAACTGCTCGTAAGATTCCATGGGGAGTTTTACTATTGATAGGAGGAGGTTTGGCCTTGGCTAGTGGTTTTACTGCCACAGGTCTTGATATGTGGATAGCAGATAAGTTGTTGTTTTTGGGAGAATTGGATTATTTCCTGATAGTCCTTGTTATTGTTACAATTACAATGCTTACAAGTGAACTGATGAGTAACACTGCAGTTGCTGCATTACTATTGCCAATAATGGCCGTTTTAGGTGCAACAACTGATCTTGATCCGATTTTACTGATGGCCCCCGTTGCATTTGCTACAAGTTATGGATTTATGATGCCCGTTGGAACTCCGCCAAATGCAATTGCTATTGGAAGTGGATATGTAACCATAAAACAAATGGTTCGCTATGGATTACCTTTTGATCTTATTTGCATTCCAATAATTACTGTAATGATTGTATTTTTGGTACCTATGGTTTGGGGAAAATAACTTTTCTCTTTTAATAAAAAAAGAAAAAGAGTTAAAATTCTATCATTGTTCCTGCAGCAATTGTATATTTTTGATTTTGTTGTTCTCCGTGAATATTATACCATGAAATATTCAGATTCACTTTATTTCTAAGGGCTGATTCTACTGTTATGTGACTTGCTTGTCGAAGTCTGTCTTGAATTGGTTTTTCTAAAACTGTTGTTTCTTCTATTGATTTTTTCATATGTAATGATTAGTAGTATTGATTTAGCATTGAAAGTAAAAATTAATTTTTGATCGCTTGATCAATATTGACTAGATTGATTTTACACCTATTTCCTCCCAAAAGTCCATACCTTTAGGGCATAAAATAAAAAATGATTTAGACATTATCTAAATTTTTGACTCCTAGTATATGCATCGCCATGCAGTGCAATCAACTCTTTTATCTTCTATTAATTTATTTTTTTAATTATGACTTATTGTATTGGTAAATGTAAACATTTCAAGGCCCTAAAACCCTCTCAGATTGGACGATATGCCGCAGGACAAAAAAGGTGTAATTTTTGTGAGGTATTTTTGAACCATGAGGGAAATACGTGTCCATGTTGTAATAGACAATTGCGATGTTTACCTAGAAGTAGAAAAGGAAAAGAAAATTATCTTTTGCAAATTAAAAGATGATTTTTTACTAGTATTAAAAAATAAAAATAAAAAATATGTTTTAGATGTGTTATTTGCCTTCGTTCATTGCTCTTGTTTCTGCAGCTCTTTCAGCGAATGGATCTTCGTGCCATTGCTCTTTATTCAAGTCTGCGCCCAATCCTGATTCG
>Ga0233434_1001323_pt1 | contig 24708 bp, 31 predicted proteins | sample SI_122_August201_4_FD_182738 | JGI IMG/M metagenome (GOLD analysis project Ga0233434, IMG submission 182738) | Seawater microbial communities from Saanich Inlet, British Columbia, Canada - SI_122_August2016_120_MG | ecosystem: Environmental > Aquatic > Marine > Inlet | place: Canada: British... | reverse complement strand
TTTTTGCTACTTTCTTTTTAGCTGCAGTTTTCTTTGCTGGTTTTCTTTTTGCTACTTTCTTTTTAGCTGCAGTTTTCTTTGCTGGTTTTCTTTTTGCTACTTTCTTTTTAGCTGCAGTTTTCTTTGCTGGTTTTCTTTTTGCTACTTTCTTTTTAGCTGCAGTTTTCTTTGCTGGTTTTCTTTTTGCTACTTTCTTTTTAGCTGCAGTTTTCTTTGCAAGTAATTCTTTTAATTTCGTAAAAGATTTATCCAAAAGTTTTTTAGTTGATTCTTCAATTTTAATTCGTTTTTCAACCTCTTTAACCAATTTTTCAGCTGTTTTATGACTAGTACTAATTGTTTCCCGTAAGGAGGGTTTTGTTTTTGATTGATTTTGAATTTTTGTATTAATCTTAGATTTTATTTCAGAGTATTGTGTAGCATCAAATGCAATTTTCTTTGCAGTCTTTTTTCTACTTTTTATCTCAGAGATTAATTCCTCAACATGTTCAGATAGCAAACGAAGTCTGCTATCAGCATATTGTTTTTCCTCAGGATTTTCAGAAAATTCAATTTCTTGTTTAATTTGTTCAATTTCATCCTGTTCTCGAGATAATCGTTCTTCTGCAGATTGCACTAATCTTTCAATGCTTTCTAGTTGTGAAGTTTTTTGAGTAAGAATTCCTGAAACATCAGACACATCGTCTTGTTCTGATTCTATTTTTTTATCAATTGAATTTAAACCTGAGACAGAACGCCTTTCAGTAGAACGTATTTGTTTAAGCTGTTCTTCAGCTTTCTTTCTAAGTTTAGTTGCTTCGGATTTCTTTTGACGTAGTTCAATTACTATATTTTCTAAGGATGCCAATGATTCAATCAAGATAATTGACTCGGTTAAGTTGTTAATATGATCATGAATTGACTTTCATGTAAAGAAAATTAACCAATTTTGATCGCATGATGAATCTTTAAAAAATATTAATTAAAAGATATTACCATAATTGTGGATTTTCACCCTAAAGAATTACCAATTTTGAAAATTTACGATCTCAAGGATGAAAAAGATGCAACTGAAGCAGTAGAAGACATGGTAAAAATTGGATTTGAAGGTAGTAAAGAAGGTTTTAAAATTCTTATGCCAAAAGAAACAAAACTTGCAAAAAGAATAGGGTATACAATCACTACAGGAGTTACACACGGACTCAGACAAGAAAATAAAATTAGAGACATAAAATATTGGACATACCATCATGATGCCGAACATTTTGCAATTGTTTTAATTAGCAATGGTGTTTTAACAGAATTAGGTTTTTGATTTTTCAAAAAATTTGTAAAGTTTAGTTCGTTTGGCCATTACTCCAGCAAGCATAGCTCCAATTACAGCACCTCCAATTACATCCATAGGATAATGTTGTAAAACATAGATTCGACTTATAGAAATCATTACAGGGTAAAGGAACATCAAATATGCACCTCGAGGAAATCTATGAGATAGAGCATATCCCAAAATTATTCCAATTATCATTGCTCTTGCTGCATGTCCAGATGGGTATGATGCATCATATCCGCCTTCACAAAATAATGCAAAAGTATCACGACTAATTGTTACAGGGAAAGGAACTCCGTCATATTCAAAATCAGGCCTATCTCGATCAACACCACATTTGATATATCCAGTTAGCAACGTAGCTAAAACAATCAAAATCATTAAAGTGATTCCAATTCTACGTGTTTTTGGAATAATGAGTACGATTATTCCAAATATCAACATGTTAAAAACATCACCACTTTCAGTTACATATTGCATAAAGAGATCCAATGATTGATTTCCTACATAATTAGAAAAAAATAAAATTACAGATTGATCAAAACTTTCAGTTATTCCAAAATAAACAATTGTTGTAAGAATTAGAAATAAAATTGTCAAAAAAACAAAAGAACGCGACCTAATATCAAAAAGCCAATTTTGCAATTAATTAAACCTCAAGCATTGGTCTTTTAATTTTTGTTAATAGATAAAATTTGAAAATATACATCATGATTTAAAAAAAATGGTTATGAAAAATTCTGATCGGCTTAAAGAATTTAACCAAGTGGATAATAGAAAAGGAGTGAAGGTACTCACGTTAGATGATTTTGATCTAAAGGGCAAGACAGTATTTTTGAGAGTTGATATGAATTGTCCTATTGATCCAGAAACAATGGAAATTTTAGGTATCAAAAGAATCGAAGAAACGATTGAGACATTAAAATCATTAAAAGACGCAAAAGTTGTTGTTGCATCTCATCAAGGCAGAGTTGGAAATAATGATTATACAGGGATGGACAAACATGCAAAAGTTCTAGAAAAATTAATGAACAGAAAAATCAAATATGTTGAGGATACAATTGGAAAAGCAGCACAAGATGCAATCAAAAATTTAGAAAACGGGGATATTTTACTTTTAGACAATCTAAGATTATGTGCAGAAGAAAATTATGAATTTTCATCTGAAAATGCAGCAAAAACAATCATGGTATCAAGATTATCAAAACTATTTGATCTTTGTGTTCTAGATTCATTTCCTAGTGCACATAGATCACATCCATCAATAATTGGATTCCCACAAGTTTTACCTGCATGTGCAGGGAGAATTGTAGAAAGGGAAGTTAGAAACCTAGATGAAATAATGACTGTTGCAAAAGCACCTCATGTTATCGTTCTTGGAGGTTCCAAAGTACCAGATAGATTAGAGGCAATCAAATTACTAATTCAAAATGGTAGAGCAGATCATGTGTTGTTAACAGGATTAATTGGCAATGTATTCATGCGTGCACAAGCCAGAATTAAATCTCCACTAGGAATCAAAAGAGAAGAAGAAGTTGTTGCAAAAGCACATTCTCTAATAGGGGAATATCCAGATGTTTTTGCCACACCAGTAGATATTGCAATTGACAAAGATGATGAAAGAATAGAGATGGATGTAAGAGAAATGGGGAAAGGAGATAAAATTTATGATCTGGGTCCAAAAACAATTGAATATTATTCAAAATTAATCTCAGGTGCAGGTACTGTATTTATCAGTGGGCCAGCAGGATTTTTTGAAAAAGAGAATTTTAGTTACGGAACAAAATCGCTATTAAATTCAGTTGCAAATTCAATGGCAACAACCATTGTTAGTGGAGGTCATTTAACAACGGCATTAAAACAACAAGGATTAGCAGATAAAATCAATCATATCAGTACTGCAGGGGGTGCACTAGTTCTGTATCTTACAGGAGAAAAATTACCTATGATCAAAGCATTAGAAGATGCAGCAATAAAACACAGAACTAGATAGATGATTTACAAGAAGGATTAGGACATACTCTATCTTCAGTAGTTCCAAGATAAATTTCTAAATTACAAGAATTACAACGTAATTTTTCAATTGGTTCAAAGAGTTTCATCCAAATAGTAGTAAAATTTTGTGCAATATTTCTAGCAAGACCAGAGGCACACAATTCATTAAAAAAAGATTCTAGATCATCGATAATCCATGAAGGATTGATATCGCCATTTTTTTTAATTATTTCAAATACATCATCATTTGAAAATTTAGAATCAACATTGTTGAATTTTTCAAAAATTATTTTTCGAATTTGGAGTTCAATTGGTACAGTAGGAATAAAATCACCCATACTAATAGAGATTAGCAGCCTCATCTTTTAGTTTATCCATATCTTGAGAATCATCCAAATGTTTTCCAAGATATGTATAAAGTGCAGATTTTAAGACCTTCAAAGACAATAAAGCACATTTAATTCTGACAGCCTGTAAATGCTCAAGTCCCAATTCACTCAAAACATCATTTTTCTCAATTTTTCGGACATCCTCAAGACTCTTACCTTTAGTTATTTCAGTTAACACCGAAGAACATGCCATACAAATTGCACATCCTTTTCCATGGAATTTAATATCAGTTATCTTATCATCATCAATTTTCATATCTATGTCAATACTATCACCACATAGAGGATTGGAATCATGAAAAGTTACATCATGATCTTTAATTTCACCATAATTTATTGGATTTCTAGAATAATCTACAATTATCTCATGATAAATGTCAGCATTGCTACTCATAGTTTAAACACCTTTGCCACTATATTTAATGAATTGACTAGTACGTCAATTTCCTCTTTAGTGTTGTAAATGTAAAAGCTAGCTCTAGATGTTGCAGCAACATTTAGTCTTTCCATTAATACTTGTGCACAGTGATGTCCAGAACGAACGGCAATTCCTTCCTCATCAATTATTTGTGCAACATCATGAGGATGAACATCAGCAAAATTAAACGAGATCACACCACCACGCTTTGAAACATCTTTTGTTCCATAGATATGCAATCCCCGTACATGAGATAATTTATCGATAGCATATGTTGTTAGTTCAATTTCATGTTGACGAATATTATCCATACCAATTTTTGTCAGATAATCAATTGCAGCACCTAATCCTACAACATCAGCAATATTTGGAGTTCCTGCTTCAAATTTGTAAGGTAAATCGTTCCAAGTAGTTTCATATTTGTGAACTTCTCGGATCATATCACCACCACCATGAAAAGGACTCATAGTTTCAAGAACTTGTTTTTTAACCCATAACACACCAATTCCTGTAGGACCCAGCATTTTATGGCCAGAAAATGCAAAAAAATCACAACCTAATTTTTCAAGATCTACGCTCATATGAGGGACAGCTTGTGCGCCGTCAATCAAAGTAAGAACACCTGCAGCCTTACATTTTTCGATTATTTTTTCTGCATCAGTAATGGTTCCAAGAACATTAGACATCAAACTAAAAGTGACCAGTTTGACTTTACCTGTTGCAAGAAGTTTATCAAGATCATCTAAAATTAATTCTCCATTGTCATCCATTCCTATGTATTCTAATTTGGCGCCTTTTTCTTGAGTTACCAGTTGCCAAGGAACAATATTAGAATGATGTTCATATTCAGTAGTTACTATGATGTCACCTTCTTTGATATGTGGCCTACCCCATGCATATGCAACTAAATTAATTGCCTCAGTAGTACCTCTAACAAAAATTATTTCTTGACGATTTTGAATATTTACAAAACTTGCAATTTTATCTCGAGTTGCCTCATAAGATTCAGTTGCTTCTTCAGCTAAAGCATAAACAGCTCGATGAATATTTGCATTATGATTTTGGTAATAATCAGTAATTGAATCAATTACTTGATTTGGTTTTTGAGTTGTAGATGCATTATCAAGATACACAAGGGGTTTGTTGTCTCTGACTTTTCTTTCAAGAATTGGGAAATCTTTTCTAATATCTTTAAAAATGGATTCAGTACTTTGCAATTTTAAACCTCTACGTAAATTTCATCAGCATCTATTTTAACATTGTAAACCATAAGAGGTGTTTCTGCAGGAAGGTTTTGTGGGCAACCATCTTCTAGATTAAAGACAGAAAGATGTAAAGGACAACGAACACCCTCATCACTAAGAAATCCAGTTGAAAGATCAGCATCAGCGTGAGTACAGATTAAATCAGTGGCATGTATTTTTCCTTTGATATTAGCAATCAGTATTTTCTTTTCATCATGGGTAAATCTAAAAAGTTCTCCTTCTTTTACTTGCCCAGAATTACATGCTTTTATCCATTCAGACAAAAAATCACCTATACTTGTAATGTTGTTCTATTTCAGCATCCTCGTTGTATCGTGTTTCTTCAATTTCAACAAATTTGGTTAGTTCATCATCAGTATTGATAGTGAGTTCACGATTATCCCATTTAGATTCAATAAGATATGCAATCCAAGCTCGGACTTGAAATGACATTTTTCTTGAAAGAGGTTCTAAGAATCCTTCAACAATAGTTCTCTCAGCTTCTTCATGGCTAAGACATCTAGTTTTTAGATAGAATATTTGCTCTTCATCAATTTGTGCAACAGATGCAGAATGAGTTGCTTTAACATCATTTGTAAAAATTTCTAATCCAGGAATGGCATCAGATTTTGCATCTTTATCCAAAAGGATTGAACGTCCAGACAAAAATGAATTAGACTTTGCAGCATTTTCTTTAATTCTAATCATTCCTTTGAAAAGAGATTTAGATTTATTTCTAAGAATTGATTTTTCAACAACTCTTCCTTCAGTGGATGGGCTTTCATGATTCACATTAGTTTGAATATCAAAAGATTGTTCATTATTTCCAAAAATCACTTCAGAATCATTGGATGAGGCACCAGTACCATTAAGAAAATATTCAATTTTGTATCTGGACAACATTGAACCAAATAATCCAGAATACCAATTTACTTGGGCATCTTGTGCTAAATCTGTTCTTCTTGTTGAAAAAGCAACTGCATGCTGATCCATCATTTGTAAAGTGGTAACATCCAATTGAGCATTTGATCCAAGAGTGGTATTGAGCAATTCAAGGTAAGCTTGTTGAGATTCAGTTTTTGGTGAGTATAATTCCTGAACAATTGTGGCCTTGCTATTTTCATCTGCAAAAATTATGTTTCGGGAGATAGTAGAAATATTATCTTCTGAAAGACAAGTTAAGAAATGAATTGGTTTATCCAAAATCATATTTTGTGGAATGTGAATAAATACACCAGAATCAAAAGCAGCATTATTTAATGCTGTAAATTTATCTTCTTTTGAGTTTGAAGACTCTAAAGCCTTTTTTACAAGATCAAAGTTATTGTGAATTGCATCAGCAGTGGATGAAATTACAAGTCCTTTTGATTTCAATTCATCAGAAATATTGATTTTATGAATATTTGTTCCAATTTGAATAATACAAATTTCATTTTCTAATTCAGTTAATCTTTTTTCAAGAAAACTAGGAATTGTAGATGCAGTGGATGTAGACAATGAAACTTTTTCAGGATCCATTTTTTTAGCATCAGTGTATTTATTGTACAAAGGAGACATTTCGATTGGAAGACTTTCATATACAGACAATGAGTTTTTTCTATATTCCTTAAGCCAGTCAGGTTCATTTCTTGACGAAGAAATTTCATCAAGGTGTGCAGTATTCAATTTTGAAAGGATTTCTTGAGACATGATCATTCAATAAAATTTGGATTATCCTACAGAATCATCCATTTCTAATTTGATAAGTCTGTTTAATTCAACTGCATACTCCATAGGTAGTTCTTTTGTAAATGGTTCCATGAATCCATTTACAATTAACGACAAAGATTCTTCTTCAGTAAAACCTCTACTCATTAAATAAAATATTTGTTCATCACCAATTTTTCCAACAGTAGCTTCATGAGTAATTGTTGCATCTTCTTGATTGATTTCCATGTATGGGTAAGTATCAGTTTTTGAAGTATCATCCATCAATAGTGCATCACAACGTACAGTGGACTTTACACCAGTAGATCCTTTTGCAACATTTAACATTCCACGATAAGTAGAACGACCATCTAATCTACTAACAGATTTAGAAGTAACTTTGGATGTTGTGTTTGGTGCTAAATGAACCATTTTTGCTCCAGTGTCTTGATGTTGTCCTTTTCCTGCAAAAGCAATAGATAGTGTTTCACCATACGCACGTTCACCCATAAGATAGACACCAGGATATTTCATAGTAAGTTTACTTCCAATATTTCCATCAATCCATTCAACAGTTGCACCTTCATATGCATAAGCACGTTTGGTTACTAAATTGTAAACATCATTACTCCAATTTTGAATAGTAGTGTATCTCATTTTTGCATCTTTGTGTGCAACTATTTCTACAACTGCTGAATGCAAAGATTCCGAAGAATAAACAGGGGCAGTACAACCTTCAATGTAATGTACTTCAGCACCCTCATCCACAATGATTAGCGTTCTTTCAAATTGGCCAATATTTTCAGCATTAATTCTAAAATATGCTTGTAATGGCATGTCAACTTTGACACCAGGTGGAATATAGATAAACGAGCCTCCACTCCAAACTGCACTATTTAATGCTGCAAATTTGTTATCCTCTGGAGGAATAATTTTACCAAAATATTTTTTGAATATTTCTGGGTGTTCTTTAAGAGCAGCATCAGTGTCCAAAAATAAAACACCTTGTTTTGCTAAATCTTCTCTAAGACTATGATATACAACTTCAGATTCGTATTGAGCACCAACACCAGCTAAGAATTTCTTTTCAGCTTCTGGAATACCAAGTTTCTCAAATGTATTTTTTACATTTTCTGGAACGTCATCCCAATTTTTTTCTGCCTTGTCAGATGCTTTAGCGTAATAGTAAATATTTTGAAAATCAATTACACTAAGATCACCACCCCAAGTTGGCATTGGTTTTTTCATAAAAATATCATAAGAACGTAATCTAAAATCCAGCATCCATTGTGGCTCATCTTTCATTTTACTAATTTCAATAACAGTATCTTTAGTGAGTCCTTTTTTACTCAAGTGAACATACATTTCAGTAGAATCTTTGAAATCATATTGTGAATAATCCATATCAAGATTTTCAGTAGCCATGCAAAAAATAACCCCGTTATATTATAAATACATGAGGAAAAATAGGCATAGCTAAATAGCTTAAGCTCATTTTCAAATTTGTAAATTCCATGTAAGAGCAGTTTATTTTGAAAAATAGAATTAAAATGGTTTAGACAAACTTAACAAATAAAATAATTTAATGCTAGAAAAATTATTCAATCAATTTAGTTTTCATCAAATTAAAGGCACCAGAAACAGTATGAATATCAGATACATCATAAGATACATCAAATTTTTTTAATTCTTCAGAAGTGAAAGGTCCAATGGAAACAAGGAATATCTTTGAAAGGCAATCAACCAAAACAGATTTTTCATAATCTTTAAGCATTATTTCAAAAAATCCACGAACAGATGAAGCACTGGTAAAAATTACACCATCAACTTGTCTTTGAGAAAACAATTCACGAAAACCATTCCATCGTGTAGTATCTCTAAAAGAGCAAACATCATACAAATGAATTTCAATGACAGTTATTCCAATTTTATTCAATAATTCTCTTAGAAAAGAATTTGCAGCACCACTTCTAGGAATAATTACTTTTTTTCCAACTGCATTAATTTGTGAAAACTCTTCACCAACACCAATTGAAGAATGGTTTTCAGGTTCATGATTTACTTTAATCCCATACATGTTCAAAGTAGTGGTAGTTTTAGGACCCACAGACATTACAATGGTATTTGCAACCGTTAATTGTAATTCCTCAAATTTTCCAATTTTTTTTGCTGTATCAAATAATAATTTTACAGCTTTTGAGCTAAGAAAAACAGAATAATCAGGATTTTGTTGTTTTACAGAATCTAAAAATTCATCAACTATCTTTTCACCCTTACTGACTAATTCTATAGTAGGTAAAGGGATCGGAGTAATGTTATGTTTTTCAGATAATTTGATGAATTCTAATGAATCATCTTTTGAACGAGTTATTGCGATTGTTTTTCCATCAAGCATTATTTCCAGCCTATAGTATCGGATAAGTCAACAACATTACCAATTATGATGTTTGTGGGAGGAATTATTTTATTTTCTTTAACTTTTTTTGCAATATTTGTAACATTACCTTTGATCATTTTTTGTTTAGGGGTAGTACCATTTTGGATTACAGCAACTGGTGTTTTTTTATCCATTCCACCTGCAACTAATTGTTTACAAATTACATCAATTCTAGATAACCCCATCATGATAACTATGGTGTCAACAGATTTTGCCAATCTTTTCCATTTTACAATTTCAGATTTCTTTTCAGGATCTTCATGTCCAGTTACAAACACTACAGATGAAGCATATTTTCTATGAGTCAAAGGAATTCCAGCATATGTTGCTGAACCAATTCCTGAAGTGATTCCAGGGACAATTTCATATTTTATTTTATTTTCTTTTAGAAATTCTGCTTCTTCACCACCACGACCAAAAATGATTGGATCTCCACCTTTTAGTCGAACAACATGTTTTTTTGATTCTGCACATTGCACCATCAAATCATTAGTTGAATTTTGGTGAGTTGTGTCATCACCTACTGCTCGGCCAACATAGATTTTTTCAGTTTTTTTTGGAATCATAGAAATAATTTTTTTGCTAACAAGTCTATCATATAGTACGACGTCTGCTTTTTTGAGTAACTCTACAGCTCTTAATGTGATTAATTTACTATCACCAGGTCCAGCACCTACAAGGTATACTTTACCACTCATTTCTTATTCCATTCCTCCACTTTTTCCCTCCAATTTAATGCAAGATCATTAATTCCTTTTTTGAGCAACTCTTCACCTGCATTTTTTCCAATAGAATAAGGATTATGTTTATCACCTGAATGAATTACATGAATAGATTTTTTGCCATCAACAGAAAAAGCTATCACATCAAGTGTAATTACGTCTCCAATGGATTTTGCATATGCACCAATAGGAAATCTACATCCAGAGTCAATAAAGTCAGATAATGCTCGTTCAGCTTCAATTTCCAATCTAGAATCAGAATCTTCAATTTTTTTTAACATAGAAATTGTTTCAAAATCATCTTTTCGTGCAACAATTGCAATTGCACCTTGACCAGGGGAAGGTGAAAAATCAGAAACAGACAACGTGGAATATTTAACATCGATTCCCAATCTAGAGATTCCAGCTTGTGCAAGAACAATTCCATCATAATTTTCTCCAGATGATTTTCTTATCCTAGTTTCAATATTGCCACGAATAGGTTTGACAGTAACATCAGGACGTCTTATACTAATTTGTACTGCTCGACGTAAGGAGCTGGTTCCAATTATTGAACCAGACTTTACATCATCTAAGGAAAGTCCATCTGATGAAATGAAAACATCGTTTACTACTTCACGTTTTGGAATGCACGCTAAAATTAAACTTTCATCTAATTGAGATGGAACGTCTTTTAGACTATGTACTGCAAAATCTATTTCTTTTTGTGCAACAGCTTTATCAATTTCCTTTTCAAAAATTCCTTTCTGATCAATTGTAAACAAAGGTCTAGTATCAGTATCACCTTTTGTAGTAATCGTTTTTATTTCATAATCAGAATTAGGATTTATTTTTTTTAATTCAGAAATAATTAATTTTGTTTGTGTTATAGATAATTGGCTGCCTCTAGCACCTACAATGTATTTCAATTCTTCACCGATTTCAATGCATAATGATATGCATCAAGTGTTTTGTTTAGATCATTTTCAGTATGAGCATCAGAAAGGAAGATCACTTCAAATTGAGATGGAGCAATAAAAACACCTTTTTTCAACAAAGATTGGAATAATTTTTTAAATTTCTTAGCGTTTGCATTTTTTGATGTTTCATAGTTTGTCACAGGTTTGTTTGTAAAGAAAATTTGTAACATCGAGGCTGTAAAATTGATTTGATGAGGAATTTTCATGTCAGTGGCCATATCATCCAAAGCAGTAGAAAATAGTAAATTGTATTTTTCTAATTTAGAGTAAAGTTTGTTTTTGATTTTATTAATTGTCTTAATTGATGCGATTGCAGCACTCACAGAAATAGGATTACCTGCAAAGGTACTTGCTTGATACACTTTTCCAGAAGGAGACAATAAATCCATTATTTCTTTTTTGCCACCCACTGCAGAAATAGTAAATCCATTACTGAGAGCTTTTGCCATCGTAGTAATATCAGGTTTAATTCCAAAATGTTCCTGTGCTCCACCAGGAGCAACTCTAAATCCAGTTACTACTTCATCAAAAATCAATGGTATGTTATTTTCTTTTGTGATCTTTCTTAGATCATGAAGGAAATTTTTCTCAGGTAAAATTAAACCCATATTTGCAAGAATTGGTTCAACAATTACTCCAGCAATATCTTTATGTTTTTGAATTGTTTTTTGTAAATCTTCAATGTCGTTATATTGTACGACCAAAGTATTTTTTGAAACTTCATCTAAACCTCCATCAGATACTGAAATTCCATTATGTGCAGAACCAGAGCCCGCCTTAACTAATACAGAGTCATGTGCACCATGATAACATCCTTCAAATTTGATGATTTTTTTATTTTTTGTAAATCCACGTGCAAGTCTGATTGCAGTCATAGTAGATTCGCCACCAGTATTCATTAATCGAACTTTATCAATGGATGGAAAATTTGTAATGATTAATTTTGATAATTCAGTTTCAGATTCAGTTGGAGTACAATAAAGAGTTCCTTTTGATAGTTGTTTGGTTACAGAAGAAATGATTTCTTTTCTTTTATGACCCAAAAGTAAAGCACCATACCCATTGCAAAAATCAATGTATTTCTTATTGTCAACATCCCAGATATGAGAACCGTCTGCTTTTTTTGTGAAAAAAGGATATGGTTCAAAATATCTAACAGGGCTATTCACTCCAGAAGGAATTACTTTTTTAGCGTCATTGAACATTTTTTTAGAATTTGACAATATTGAACTGTAATTTAGGTCATTATTATTCGTAATTTGATGCTCTTTGTGCTTGAAATTTTCCACGAAACACAAATGCCACAAGTATTGTTCCGATAAAGGGGGCAGTCCAATACAGCCACAAATAGCTAAAAGTACCAGAAAGTAGCGCAGGAGCCAATGCTCGAGCAGGATTCATTGACGCACCTGAAATAAAAGCAAGAAACAAAATATCTAATCCTACAATTCCTCCAATTGCAATACCGCTAAATCCCCGTAATCCTTTGGTATACACAACATAAAAGATGACGCCCATTAACATTGCAGATGCTAATATTTCAATTGGGAAAATTAGAGATAAAGAGAAATCAGGATTTGGTGCGTTTGTACCAAGATTCGCATTTTTCCCAATAAATTGCATAACAAAAAAAGAACCCAATAATGCACCAATAATTTCTGCTGCAAAATAATATACAATTTGAATTTTTGTTATATGTCCAGTGATATAATATCCAATTGTAACTGCAGGATTAAAATGTGCAAGAGAAATTTTTCCAAAAGAATACACTCCAATTAACAATGCAATAAATGGTGTAACAGCGGCAAAGGGGATTCCTAATTGACCATCAAAAAATTTTGCATCATAAACAATTGAACCTGTAGCAAATACAACAAGAATAAAAGTTCCAATCAATTCAACAGCAAAAATTTGTAGATTTGAATAAGGCATTATTAATTTTCCCTTATCAGATCAATCAGACATAATACCTCAGATTTTATTTCATCGCGAATTTTTCTTACATCATCAATTGATTTCTCTTTTGGATCAGAAATATTCCAATTCAAAATATCTCCAACAAATAATGCAGGGCATGATTCTTTATCCAGACATCCCATATTGATAGTTTTAAACGAATTTTCAATCATTGAGTCAGATAATAATTTAGGAAATTGTTCAGATAAATCAATTCCAATCTCAGACATTACAGAAACAACAATTGGATTAAGTTTTGATAAAGGGAGAGTTCCTGCACTAATTACATTAAATTTTCCAGAAGCATATTTTTTGAAAAATGCTTCAGCCATTTGACTTCTTCCAGCGTTTTCTACGCATACAAATAATACATTTTTAGAATTATTCACAACATCACATAAATATTGATTTATATAAATTTGGATTGATATGAATGGAATCAGTTTATTGAAATGTATTTGTGATGAAACAAGGTATGAGATTTTAGAATTGCTACAAAAAAAGAATGAATTGTGTGTCAATGATTTGGTGATCAAATTAGAAAAAGATCAGCCCCTAATTTCACACCATCTTAAAACGTTGAAAGAATGTGGAATTGTCAAATCAAGAAATGAAGGAAAAAAAGTAATGTATGCAATTTCAAATAATCAATTATCAGAATTAATTTCAAACATTACAAAAACAAGTAAAAAGATTCCAATTTTATGTTCAACAGATAATTGTTGTTAAAATTTTTCAGTTCGTACTACACCAATATCACTTACATAAAGTACTAATGCAAAATCAGCAAAAAGAGTTCTAGATATTTCTTCAATGACATCAGATAATTTTTCTTCCCTCATAATTATTTCAACTTTAACATTTTTTTCAGTTTGTAATCCTTGTCCACGTAAACCACGTGAACCATTTCCTTCAACCTCATATGTTGTATATCCAGAAATTTCATGTTTTTTTAAAATATCAATAATATTTTTTTGTGCAAGAATTTCACATGTGATGGTAAGTAGTTTTACATCGTATAATTTCATATGAATCCCCTTAATGCATAATTGAATAAGTTTATCGTTTCTTCGTTGTGAACCAGAGTGGATATTGTAAACATTATTGGAAGTAAAACTATGATATTGTAAGGAAATGTGATGCCCAAAGCAGATGTAATGTAAAGACTAGGTTTAGCTTGAGGAATAGCATGTCGTAAAACTGCAGGTGCTGCAATAAAGGATGCACTTGCCAATAACAATCCAAACATTACTGCACCACCAAGACTTAGTCCCATTGCAGTAGCAACTAAAACACCCACAATTCCATTAAATGTAGGCATAACTATAGAAAATGCAATAAGGAAAACTCCAACTTTTTTAATATCATCCAATCTTTGACCTGCAATTATTCCCATTTCAATCATAAAAATTACAATAGCACCAGTAAACATTTCATCAAAAACAATTCGAATAGAATCAAATCCAGATTCCCCAATAATATAACCAATTACTATACTGCCAAGTAAAATAACTATAGCTTTTCCAGTGATGGATTCTTTCAAAATTTGAGAGAGTTTAGTTTTAGTTTGTTTTAATCCAACATCAATATCAGATGAATCATCATTTGTTATCGACTGTTTTTTTGCACGAATTTGTTTTGATACAGCCATATTTGTTAAAAATATTGCCAAAATGAATGCAACAGGTTCCAATACAGCAAGAACTGCTGCAAGATAACCTTCAGAGGAAACTCCTTGATTTTTAAGAAATGATAATCCAACTGAAAAAGTTACAGCACCTACTGCACCATAAGTAGATGCTAATGCATAAGAATCAAAAATGTTGAATTTACCCAACCGTCTTAAAATTTGATAGTGATTTAGAGTAAATAATAATGAAAGAACAATTGCCACAATCATAGGACCCAACATATTTTCAAATCCAGTATTTCTCATTTCTATACCTCCATGAAGTCCTATTGCCGCAAGAAGATAGATAGGTAAAAACTCTGAAATTGCTTCAGGGATTTTTAAATCAGATTTTATTCTAGCAGCAATTATTCCAAATAAGAAAAACAAGATTATCGGTGTAAGTAAATTAGATTGAATTAATTGTAAAATTTCCATTGGAGATCTCAAAAAAAAATTGCTGAAATAAAAATCAAGTTATTGAAAAATTAAACAAATAGATGAATGATGTAAGTAAATCCAATTGCCATAATCGCACTACCAGGAATAGTAATCACCCATGAAAATACTATTTGTCGACTTACATTCCATCGTACAGCACGTTTTCTTCGGGCAGCGCCTGCACCCATAATCGTGCCTGTGATGGCATGTGTAGTACTTGCAGGAATTCCAAATACGGCAAAAACAGCAAGCATCAAACCACCACCAGTTTCAGCGGCAAATCCTTGATAGGGTTTGAGTTTTGTAATTTTTACGCCAAGGGTTTTGATTACTTTGTATCCACCAAAGAAAGTACCCAATCCCATTGCAGTAGCTGCTGCAAAAATTACCCATAAAGGCATTTCAAGTTCAGGAATCATTCCTGCAGAAAATAAAATCAACACAATAATCCCCATAGTTTTTTGTCCATCATTTGCTCCATGGGTTAAAGCAAACCAAGCTGATGAAATTATTTGTAGGCGTCCAAAAGTTTTATTCACAATTGCAGGTTTACGACTTGCAAATATTGTAATTATCAATCCAGTCAACAATAAACCAAAAATAATTCCACCAATTGGAGCAATTACGATTCCTGCAAATACTTTAGTTAATCCACCATAAACTAATTTTTCAAAACCCAATCCCATAATACCTGCACCCATGATTCCCCCAACCAATGAATGACTGTTAGAAATTGGCAATCCAAAATAAGTACAAAGTGAGCTCCAACCAATAGCCCCAGCCAAACCGCCAATTATCATGTAAACAGTGATGTCATCAGGGCTGACAATTCCTTTTGCAATAGTAGTAGCTACGGCAACACCAAAAATAAATGGACCAATGAAATTCATCGATGCAGATAATGCAACTGCGTGAATAGGTTTTAAGACACGTGTACCAATTACGGTGGCAACAGAATTTGCAGAATCATTAAAACCATTTACAAAATCAAAGATTAGTGCAACAATAATTGCAGCAATTGCTATTTCAATCATCTAATCATCTCACGTATATTTTAGAACAATATCTTCAATGACATCTGCAACATCTACACATCTATCTGATGCAGTTTCCATTGTTTCATAGATGTCCTTTAGTTTGATGATTTTAATTGCATCATCAGTTTCAAAAAGTTCCCGTATGGCTTCTCGATACAGATCATCAACATCGTGTTCAATATCACTAGTATTTCTACAATGTTGAATCATATCCTTAGGATTTTTGATTTTCTGTAGTTTTGAAACCATGTACTCTACCTCTTTTGTGGCTAAAACTAGATGTTCAGCCATTTTTTGAGTGTAAGGTGGAGGACTAGTAATTTTGTAGCTGTAAACTCTGGCTGCAATGCCATCCATGAAATCAATTACATCATCAATTTTCGATGCAATTCTTTGCATATCTTCACGGTCTAAGGGAGTGATGAAGGTTTTGTTTAATTCTGAAAAAATATCTCTTGTCAAAACATCAGCTTCAGTTTCAAGTTGATGTATTTTTTTGACTTGTTCGCTGTTAGTTAAATCAGAAAACAATATTACAACTGCTTCAGAAGTTTCAACAGCTTTTTTTGCTAAATTATCAAGAATCGTTAAGAGTTCTTTTTCATTAGATTTAATCCAAGATAACCATTGACCCATAATCGATTAAACGAGAAAAAGAAGATAAAGGTACTCAATATATGATCTATTGATCTATATAGAAACTGTTTTTTAAAACTGATCTTAGTTTGATCGGTAACAAAGAATCATCAAAAGGGTTTGTTTACTTCACGAGTAAACACATAGCTTGCAAGTCCGATCATTATAATTACAAATGCAAACAAAACTCCAAGACTAAGTAAAATAGGAATTCCACCCTCAGAAACACCAGTCATCAATTCTCTAACAAGTAATATGGTGTAAGTGACAGGATTTAGTTTTGCGATAACTGCAAGCCAATTTGGAAGTAATTCCAATGGGAATAATGCAGGACTTAACATAAACAAAGGCATTCCAAGAAAATTAATCATTCCCCAAAAAGTTTCTTGAGATTTAGCAGTGGCTGCAACAATAACAGAAATTCCAGAGAAACCTAATGAAAATAAAATAACTATAGCCATTATTGGTGCAATCATGAAAGGGTTTGGAAAATTAACACCGATTGCCAAAGCAATTCCAATAATTAGACTTGCTTGAAGTGCAGCAATTAAAGAAATCGCAGACATTTTACCCAGAGCAATTGATGAACGAGAGATGGGAGAAGTCAAAGCCTTGTTCATGAAACCATAACGTCTATCCCATAAGGTGTTAACACCACCAAAAATACTAGTAAAAATTGCAGTGAGAATAATGACACCAGGTGCCATAAATTCAATATATTCTCCATCAAATCCAACAGATTGAATTAATGATTGAGTTCCAGAAAAAATATTTCCTACAACGATTATCCAAATAGCGGGTTGAATTAATCTAATTAATACACCACTTCGAGATTTTTTATATCGTTTTAACTCTCTCCAAAAAATAGTATATGTATCATAAATTATAGAATTCATGAACGCATCCTCTTCATTTTTGCATGTTCACGTCGTCGATTAAAATGTGAATCATCATCTCTAATTTCATGTCCAGTGTAAGAGAGGAATACATCATCAAGAGTGGGACGAGTCAATGAAATAGTATTGATCTTAATTTCAAGCTCAGAAGAAATTTGAAAAATTTTTGGTATAACTTGAGTGCCATTTGATACAAAAAGTGTTAATTTAGAACCGTCTTCTGTGATATTTTTAACGAATCTAATTTCTTTCAATTTAGATAAAAATGAATTATGAGAAGTATTATCATCCATAATTATAGAAATGACTTCATTACCCATTGCATTTTTCATATTTTCAGGAGAATCAATTACTTGGATTTTACCACCATCAATTATTCCAATTCGGTCACAAAGATTATCGGCTTCCTCCATATAATGAGTTGAAAGAAAAATTGTCATATCAAATTCTTTGTGAATTTTTTTGATATATTCCCAAATTTTTCGTCTAGTTTGAATATCTAGCCCTACTGTAGGTTCATCAAGAAACAAAACTTTTGGACGGTGTAATAACCCACCAGCAATATCAAGTCTTTTTCGCATACCTCCAGAATAAGTAACTACAGAATCATTTTGTTTTTCAGATAACTCGATTAAATCTAAAACTTCATCAATTCGTTTATCAATTTCATTTTTTGGAATATGGTTTAATTTTGCTTGAAGTAAAAGATTCTCACGTCCAGTAAGATATTCATCAACTGTGGTTTCCTGTTGAACATATCCAATATGTTCCCTTACTTTTTTTGCATTACTTGTTACATCAAATTCCGAAATCAATGCTTTACCAGATGTGGGTTTTAGAAGGGTTGTAAGAATCATCATAGTAGTACTTTTACCAGCACCATTTGGACCTAAAAATCCAAAAATTTCACCACTGTTTACTGAAAAAGATATATCGTTTACTGCAATTACATCACCAAAAGATTTTGTTAAAAACTTTGTTTCAATAGAGAACAATGTATTGATCGATTTTTTCAATTATAAATTACTAAGTATTTACCGATCCTCATAAAAAATTTAAAGAAGAATTTTTGAATTAAATTCATGAATGGATTATGCCAAAAATGTCACTCATCAAATGTAGAAATTACAGTTCAAGATGGGATTCCTGTTTGTTCAAAATGTTCAAAAAAAACAGAATAGACAAATTATTTAAAAAAAATAAAAAGAGTCATTCAATATTTTTGAATTCATCTTTACTCATTCTTAGAATGATTTTTTCACCAATTCCCCAAATTTCTGATTTGGAAAGAATTTTTGAATGCATCAAACCATCAGTGACTTCTATCGATTCTAATTCGTTTGTATCAGGATGACGGTGTAATCGTTTAACCTTGCCAATTTTATGACAATTTATGTCCACTACTGGAACACCAGATCTTACAGGTGGTCTACTAAGAAGTAATTTCTCGTCAGAAAATTTGTCAATATAATCTTCTGATAGATAGTAATCTTTGTTGAATCCCTGATGGATTGTAACACCAGATACAACAAGAGTATCTTGATTAATGTGAATATGTTTTACTTTGCCATATTCAATACCTTCTCTATCAATTACTTTTTTTCCAGTAAACGTATCAGCAGTAGCCACATTGGTAGGCATTCCTTCTAATTTTACTGACATAGTGTCAGATGAAGTAATTTGTTTATCACATCCAATATCAGAAATTTCTATCAATGGGGTTAAATTACTTGACAGAGGAAAAATCACGCATGGGAATTAATGAAGAAAGGTTCAGACCAATCCTTATCACAAAAGGTAGGAAAACAGGCAAAGAACACGAAGTAATGCTTCGAGCAATAAAATACAAAGACAAGATTTACTTTTCTAGACACAAACCAGATGGAGACTGGTTTCAAAATGCAATGGTCAATCCCCAAATTAAAATAAAATACAATGGAGAGATTTTTGTTGGAAATGCAAAAGTGATTACAGATGACAAATTAAATGAAAAAATTTCTCAGTTAAAATATCCAGGGGAAAAAAGATCTAAAGAAAAAAGAATTGCAATTGAGATCACATTAGATTAAAAACAAATTTTAAAAATTTACTAATTATACTAGATGAACTATGGTAGTATGTCCTCGTCTATCGATTTCAACACCATTTTCAACTTCACTGATTGTTACGGTAAATGAAATGACATCACGTTGTTTTGCATTTTCTGCATGGAGTTTCAAATGAATATCCATTGCATCATATTCTTGAAGAGGTAAATCAAATTCCTCAAGATATGCCCCACAAGTGGATTCTATTCTAAATCTATCATCTTTAAAATGAAAGCCAAGTTTCATTTTACGACCTTTTCTACCAAATCCTTTCACATTGACATCGATTACACCAGGACTTGTTTCAGTATAGCTAGATTTTCGATTAATAAAAACTCCAATCTCTAGAGGTTTTCCTGCAGTAGATTCAGCCATTTTTTGAATCCCATCATTCATCACAACATCAATGGCTTTGATTGACTGTGCAACTTTTGCAATCCATTCATTTGTTTTTAAAATTGTTGCATGAATTTCAGCACGTCTTTTCTTATCTTCATTTTCGGGCAGTTTGTAATAATCCACCCATTCTTCATAATTATGAGAAATGTCTTCGATAAAATCAATGCAGGTTCGTCTATATTCATCAACATTATCAGTTCTTTCTGAAGCATCATCAGTTCTAATTCCATCATAATCCATAGGCATAGCCATGATACTTACAAATCAAAGTTCTAAAAAAACCAATCCTGAAAAAAATAATGGTTATAATAGGAATTCAATTTTCAAACAACAATGATTTTTTCTGAATTAACTATAGATTTACAAAATCAATTAAAAAGAGACTTGGCACAAATAAAATTTCTATTAAAAAAGAATCCAACTGCAGGGTACGCCAAAATTGTAGAGATCGGAAAAGAGGTTGGAAGGAAATACAATATCAAATTAATCGTAAATTTTCCAGGAGTAGGGAAAATTGAAGAGTTTGAGATGTATGGGAAAAGAGATTTGAGTTTGATAATTGATCATGATTTAAGAAAATTCTCAGTAAACAGAGAAATCATCAAACAAAAAGCAAAAGAAATTCTTGGAGACGTAGAAACACAAGATGCTTACATGAATGATGACAAAGAAGGAGTAAGAGTACATACAAAAAATTGGAAAATAGATGTTTTACCTCATTCGCTACATGTTTGGACTGAAATAGATAGTAAAGTTACAGCATTTTGTGATTGGTTAATGGAAAACGCATACAAAACAAAGAAATAAAATTCAAAAATTAGATATTTTCAAGTTCTTCTAATAATTTTTCTGCTTCAGAATTTTTTGGATCTAATTGAATAATTCTCTTACAACAGTTAATGGCTTCATCTTTTTGCTCTAAAGCTAAATGAGTATTAGTTTTAAGATTCAATGTTTCAATATCAGAATCGTTTATCTGAAAAGATTTTTCAAAATAAGGTAATGCTTTTTTTGAGTCTTCTAAAATATAAAAAATACTCCCCATAATGAACATGAAATCAGAATCATCAGAATATTTAGACTCCAAACTTTTCCCAAATTCTATCGCTACATCATATTCACCATCTCTGATTAATTTTTTGAGTTTACGTTTTGGTTGTTTGAATAATCCAGTCATATGAAATTCAATATTTTTTGCATTGTTTTAACAATTTGAATGTACAAATATCAAGAAATACTCATGATTCCTTCTTTAATTAGGAATTGAATGCCCTGGACAAATGAATCATCATCAATTGCGCCGTCTGCCCACCAACCAGCATTATTTTTAATCCAAGATGGAATGGTGTCAGAACCAGATGTAGAACCCTGGACAGTTGGAGGAATTTCCATGATTCCTTCTTTAATTAGGAATTGAATGCCCTGGACAAATGAATCATCATCAATTGCGCCGTCTGCCCACCAACCAGCATTATTTTTAATCCAAGATGGAATTTCAGTTGGAGGTTCTACGGAGGGAGTAATCGTCGAAGCAGGAGTTCCATCAGGAGCATATACAGGAATAATAATTTCTAGATAATCAGATGTACCTGAAGGTACAATTCCTTCAGGAGCTAAACCATAAACCCAGATGACATAATGTGCATCACCAGGTTCTTCTTTTACAACAATATCAATAGAGGCTAATCCAGATGGAGAATACAAAAAGTTTCTTCCCTCTTCTTGAGCAATAGAACGTTGAGGGGTCAAATTTTCATCGACAACTAGGAAATCATACTGAACTTGATTCAAAAATTCAGTGTCATCGTATTTACTAATAAATTTGATAATCAATTCCATTTCACATCCTTGAATTGGTTCTTCAGGACCATAGAAAACATAAACTTGGTACTGATAGTTGTGAGTGGGTTTCTTTATACTAGTACTTTTTTCAAAATTTGTTTCACATCCTTTAGATGAAAATTCATCAGCAGTAGATGTAATTCCTTCAAATGGACTTTCAGATACATTTTCTTTGTAATCTAATAATTCAAATTTGTATTCAGGTGGAGGAATACCTTCAGAAACATGTGTTAAAGTTGAGGCTTTAATTGGGAATGGGAAATCATCCACAATCCAGACATCACTAGTAGCACCTCCAGTTTTCCAGGAAATTAAAACGGTGTCCCAAGTTCCTGAAGGGATTGTTATTGTTTCAAGTGCTTTTGGAATTACTTGTTCTCCACCAATGTTTCCAATTTTACCCCACGATACTGAACTGAATTCTTTTGGACCCTTTCCACCTTTACTTCCATCAGATGTTGCAAATGCAGATAACCATGCAACAGATGACTTGAATGCACCACGATAAACACTTAGTTCTTCGCTTCCACCAGTTGGTTCTGGAGCAATTTTTCCTAATTCCATTTCACCTACAATTCGTTTATTTCCATCATAAACAACAACTTCAGCTAACCACTTACTTTCACTCCCACTTTGAACATCACCTTTTATCCACATATCCATTTCAAATTGAGTGCATTCTTTGTAATCTACATGACATACAGAATATGAAAAGAAATCACCATGTTTGAGACCTTCACCAACATACCAAGTACCTTCTTTATCGACACCACCAGATTGAACCTGTGCAAATGAAGGAGAGATAAGAAAAGATCCTAAAAATAATGTAAGAATTATTGGTAATACAAAAAATATTGCTTTCAAATCTAAAAAAAATTAGAAAAACAGATAGTTAAACGTTATTCATGATAAATAAAATAAGAAAAATTTTGATTAAGAATAAATCGAATAAGCAAATATAGAGGAAAATTTGATAAATTTCAGCAATGTGCGAATGTTCAAAAGTTCACCTGTATGAAGTAGAATTCAAGTTAGACGGTATGACAGTAGTTCCAACTCATAAAAATTGTGGGTTTGCATTAGATGAAAAACAATCAGACAAATTCCAAAAAGAATTGGTAAAATCTTGGGGATTTGAACAAGAAGACGAATGATCAAAAAAAAGAAAAATAAGTAAAAAATTACTTAATGTTCTGCGTTTTTACAAACATCCTGTTTACAATCACAGGTAGAGTCACAGTAACATTCTCCTTGCATTGTACAATCACATTCAGTATTATTTTCTGCTTGTGCTGCACAACCACATGATGCGTCTGACATGAATTAGAATAAGAATTACTTATTTTAAAAGGTTGGTACATTAAGATAGAATCAGACTGTAGAAATAATCTCAAGTACATCATTACAGGATTTTTGGATGAGATTTGCGTTTTGTAATAATTGATTGGAGTCACCTTCAACATCAAAAGCAACCTTTAGAATATGGAAAAGATCTTCTTCCCAATTCAAATTATTTTTAATTTTTATAAAATTTTCTTTGTTTACATATCCTAAATAGAAATAACAGTCAGAAAGCATTGAGTTTTTTACAAAAAAATCAAATTTTTGTTGAATGATTTTTGAATGATCATTTTTTTCTATTTTATCTGAAAAACCGATTGTGGACTTTAGCATTCTTTCAAGTAATGTTTGGGTAGATCTTTCAATTCCAACTGTCTGAGTGACAACAGAGATGTGTTCATTAATTAGATTTTTTTCAAATTTTCTAAGAGATTCCAACATGTGTGACGGATTAGATACATGCTGATTAAATGACATTATAGCATCAGACAAATAAAAAGAAGCACATTTTTGCCAACTTGATGCAAAGACATCAGAATTTTGAATGGAGTCCTTAGTTTTTTGACAACAAAACAGTGATTCAATTAAAGAATTTTTTGCAAAATTAGTAAATAATGATGAATGTTGTTTATCGATTTTAGATAGAAACATTCGTAATTCCCAGGAATCATCCTGAATTATCTGAAGTTTATGATATTGAAGAAGTTTTTTTATATTTTTTTCAGAGATAGACGCATGAGAAATTTTCACTAGTTCACCATCAAATGAAATTGTTTCTGATGTTTGTTTTTCATCAAAGACTACTATATTGAATGTACATGAATCGAAAAAATGTTCAGAGGTTTTACAACCACCAAGACCAATAGGAAAATTAGAAAAACCATATTCTTGAATAATTTTTTTGACATTCATGGAAAATGATAATCAATAATTTCTATAAAGGAATCAACTCACAAAATTTTACAAATTCATGTAAAGTCAAACATTTCCTTTAAATTGAGATTAAAATTATTTTGTTTCAAGCTCCTATAGTGTAGTCCGGTTAAGCATTTTGGCTTCTCAAGCCAAAGACTCGGGTTCAAATCCCGATGGGAGCATAATATTGTTTTCTAAAACATCAACAGACCAAACAACATGTTAATGAATAGACATTAAACCAATTTTAAACCAAAAACCAACTGAATACCAACTGGTTTTAGTGTAATTTACATACAGTCATGATTTCAAAAGGTACTTTTTTTATCTAAA
>Ga0233434_1001322_pt1 | contig 24721 bp, 17 predicted proteins | sample SI_122_August201_4_FD_182738 | JGI IMG/M metagenome (GOLD analysis project Ga0233434, IMG submission 182738) | Seawater microbial communities from Saanich Inlet, British Columbia, Canada - SI_122_August2016_120_MG | ecosystem: Environmental > Aquatic > Marine > Inlet | place: Canada: British... | reverse complement strand
CGATCGTCGCCAAGTCCGATGAGATCCACAGATTCGACCTGTGGCAGAAACACGCGCGCCACAAGCCCCTCAGCGTCATGGTGCATGCCCAGGTAGGCGAAAGGATCGGGGTGCCGCGCCTGTAGAAGGGCCTCAACGTGATTCATGGCTTCTGACTGTCGGGTTTTTCGACCGCTGTCAGCGCTCCCTCACAGTTCGTCTCACTACAGCAGGAATCAACCTGATGGGAATGCTCAAGATGGGGGTGATCATGGCCATGCGCGTGTTCATGATCATGACCGGTATCTACGCCATCGTCGCCATCGGCGGCGAAGAGTTCTCCAACGAAACCCCGGGGTCCGCGTCGAAACAGCGATCCCGCGAACAACACAAGCAACCCTACCAGACACAGATCGTTCAGGCTCATCTCTGCATCCACAGCCAATGACAGGGACGGAACGCCGGGGCCCAGATCCAGTAGCCCATCCACCAGATGCCCAAGTCCCACGGCCAATCCAACAACCGTGGCGGCAAACATGATCGCAACTCGACGACCATGTAATCGTGTGAGTACGCCAATGGTGGTAACATTCGTCGCCGGCCCTGTCAGCAGGAAGGCCAGTGCCGCTCCCGGTGAAATGCCATTCGCTATCAGAACGGCGACCAAGGGTGTTGCGCCAGAGGCACACACATAGGCAGGCATCCCGAGCAGGGCCAGTGTTTCTATCTCGAGTCCCGCCGGCAGCAGGTCAGGCAGGCGCGCCCCAAGCAGGGCTTCGGCTGCGCCCGCCATTGCCAGGCCCACGAGAATCCACGGCGCCGTCGTGTCCACGACCTCACCAAAACCGAGTCGCAAGCCACTGCGAATGCGTTGGCCAAGACTTGCCACAGAGCCGATATCGGCTGCATCGTTCTCGGTCGCCGGCACTAGAGTAGGCGCATAGCGGCCGATGGCCCATCCCGTCACGAGGGCGACGATGGCGGCTGCGGCGACGCGGACGATTGTCAACTCCCCACCTAGCAGGGGCAGTGAGATCAGAACCGCATCGAGACTCAACTCGGGTGTCGCAATCAGGAATGCCATCCCTGCAGTGCCTGGAACACCGGCCAGCACGAGGGAGCGATACACTGGAATGACACCACACGAGCAAATAGGCAGAGGCAATCCGAAGGCCATGCCACGCAGGGCTTGAGACGCGCGTGAACCACGGCGCATCCACTCGACAGTACCGCGGGGCATCAATGCCCAAACGAGACCGGCCCCGATGTAAGCCAGCAGCAGAGCTGGGGCCGCTTCACGAGCCAGAGCGTAGAAAGCCTGAGCGCCTGCCGTGATGGCCTCGGCGTGGTCAACGGTCATACTCCACAACAGGCCAATACCGACCACAGCGCCCAACGCCGCACTTCGCCGCCCTGGCGCTGGCCCTCCCGCTGTCAGCGGATAGGATCTGTGCAGCACAACATGGAGTAATGTGCCCGCCACAACTGCCTGAAACAGCCCCCATGCCCTGCTCTCGATGGCGTCCAGGACCGGCACACCCGCAACAAATCCAGCAGATGTTGCAACGGCGATCAGCACCAGCGCCGCCGCTGCCAGTCGCAGACCATAGAGGGGGCGCAGCAGAAACCAAACCGTGAGGCCCACGGGTAGTCGATGCAGAACGACGGCGACGGGTAGAACGCTGCGCACACCATCGGCCGCACCATGATCTGTGCCGGTTCCAATCGCCAGACCATCGGCGAAAGCATGCAACCCGATGGCGAGCAACCCGAAGACCAACGTGACAGTGTGTACTTGCTGAGCGAGGCGATGGATTCGCTTCTCGATCAGGGATGGCAGCCAGATTCCAGCTGCGGTCCCCAACACGGCCCACCATCCTGCCAGCTCGACGCTTTCTGGAAGGATGTGGAGGAAGACGAGCCCGCCTATGGCGACGAAGATGAACCCGTCGAGAGCGGACATCATAGGCCCCGCAAGGCGAGCCATTTGATAGGCAGCCGGGCCGAGCACGAGAGCAACGAGGCTCAAAAAGAAGAAAATTGTCTGGGAATCCATCAGGTTGCGCCCCTTAGGCGGCGGACACAAATCTATGGGTGCCACCCAGATAGGTCCACGGCTGGTGCGACGGGAAGGTAGCCCGCCGTTGACCTATCTTTCCCCGACCCTCAACCTATAGATGGCAATGAATACTACCTATCCCCTCGCGTTGAGGCTGACTCGATGACGGGCATTCGGCTCAAGCCCCACCCCACCTGTGGCTGGGGCCGCTATCCAGTGGTGACTTCTGTCGTGCAACGCGCCCGCTGGTTGGACGATCTGCGTCTAAGCCTCGACAGGCAGGCGACACTTGCCCAGGGCCAACTGCGCTCATATGGGGATGCCGGTCTGGCCCCGTCTGTGGTGTCCACACTGGAACTGAACCGAATACTTCATTTCGAACCCGACACGGGGGTACTGGAGATCGAGGCGGGCATCACCCTGGATCAGATTCTGCGCTTTGTCGTACCGAGGGGCTGGTTCCTGCCGGTGACACCTGGCACGAAACACCCGACCATCGGTGGATGCGTCGCTGCCGACGTGCACGGCAAGAACCATCACGTCGATGGCTCCCTGGTAAGTCATGTAGAGGCCCTGACACTCGTGACGGCCGAGGGAGACACGATCAGGTGTGACAGAAGTGACTATGCCGATCTGTTTTGGTCCTGTTTCGGCGGCATGGGTCTGACAGGGTTCGTTTACTCCGTACGGATGCAACTGCTCGCAATTGCCAGTGATCAGATCGGCGTTGTGACGCGGCGTACTCGAGACCTGGAAGAAACCTGCGACATCCTCAAGTCGACGCAGACTCAACACCGTTATTCCGTCGCCTGGCTTGACGTGCTGCATCGACGGCGACGGGGCCGCGGTTTGGTGATGCTCGGCGACCACACGCAAGGCGCGTCAATGAAGGCGCATGGAGCGCGCACAATCAGATTCCCCGCAGTTGGCCCGCGTCTATTTGCTCGCCCGGTCATGCAGGCCGGGAATGCCGCGTACTACCGCCGACAACTGCGGCGATTACACCATTCCAAGGTGCACTACGACCCCTACTTCTATCCCCTCGACGGCCTGCGCGATTGGAATCGTGCCTATGGACGCCCCGGATTCCTTCAATATCAGTTTGTCGTGCCCTTTGCCGGTGGCCTTGATTGTATTCGGGCATTTCTCGACCGGATCTGCAACACGACCACTTGCACCCTGGCCGTACTGAAGACCTTCGGTGATGGCCAGACTGGGCCTCTTGGCTTTCCACAGCGAGGCTGGACCCTGGCGCTGGATTTTTGTCAGACCCCAAAGTCGATCTCCACCCTCCAGGACGCGACGTCACTGATCACCGACGCCGGTGGACGCCTGTATTTGGCCAAGGACGCCATCATGCGAGCAGAGCACTTTGCGGATATGTATCCTCGTGCGGGGGAATTCCTCGCCGCCAAGCGTCGCTATGACCCTGGCAAGCGCCTGCGTTCGGCTCTTTCGGATCGACTGGGAATCACATGAGACCTACGCCCACATCTCGGGCTCTGATTCTGGGAGCCCGCTCCCAGATCGCTCAGGCCCTCGCGCACCAATTTGCCGCCAAAGGCGTGGCGCTGGTCTTGGCGGCACGGCAGAGCGAACAACTGGCCCCCATCGCCGCCGATCTGCGCCTGCGCTACGATGTCGATGTCGATTTGCTGGAGTTTGATGCCCTCGATCTGGACAGCCACGTAGCACTCGCGGATCGAGTCAGGCAAGAGGCTGGCCCTTGGGAGCTGGCCATCTGCGTCGTCGGCAGCCTTCCAGACCAACAGTTGGCGCGCCAGGACGGCCATATCGCTCAGCAGGTCCTGGCCACAAATTTCACTTCCGTCTGCGTGTGCCTTGGTCATCTGGCGAACGATCTTGAGGCACGCCGCGAAGGAGGACTGATCTGCGTGTCCTCCGTCTCCGGAGACCGCGGACGCCAATCCAACTACATCTACGGGGCCGCAAAGGGTGGCCTAAGCGTATTTCTCCAGGGCCTGCGCAATCGCCTGGCACCCGCTGGAGTTCATGTATTAACGGTCAAGCCGGGGTTCGTTGACACGCCGATGACACAAGGACTGGAGGGACTCTTCCTCGTTGCCTCCCCTGAGGCAGTTGCCGCCGATGTGCTGATCGCCTGGAGAAAAGGACGGAATGTCCTCTACACGCCCTGGTTCTGGCGTTGGATTCTGCTCATCATCCGCCTGATCCCCGAGTCGATTTTCAAGCGTCTCTCCCTTTAGGGTCAGCGAACAACCAACTCCCGGTCACACGTCCGCCTTCAAGCGTTGCGCAAGGGCCGTGTGGCGACGAGCCTGACGATCATTGCTTAAGGCACGCCCCAGGGCTCTGCGACCACCGACGATGACGAGAAGATCTCTAGCCCGTGTGACGGCCGTATACAACAGATTGCGCTGCAGCATGGGGTAGTGTTGGGTTGTGAGCGGCAGAACAACGGCGGGGAATTCGGAGCCTTGGGCGCGGTGGATGCTGATAGCGTAAGCGAGGGTAAGTTCATCGAGTTCCGCAAACTCGTATCGTTGCAAACCCCCAGCATCAAAAACGACCTCGGCGAATCCGTCTTCTTTCTCAAGCCGTGACAGTCTGCCCAGATCACCATTGAAGACACCCTTGTCATAGTTGTTACGAACCTGAAGAACACGGTCGCCCTCACGCAGTTCACGGTCGCCCACCACATGCGATGCTCGCCCCGGAGTCAGTCGAGCTTGTAGACGCTGATTCAGCGCGATCGCTCCTGTATCGCCACGATACATAGGCGTTAACACTTGGATCTGCCCCATATGAGGATCATATCCTTTCCCTTGGGGCAGGCGACGGGCGACTAGATCCTCAACCAGTTCAGCGACCCGCTCCGGATCCTCCTCCTCTATGTAGAAGAAGTCTCCTTCACGGCTATTATCAATCTGAGGCCACTCACCGGCGTTGATCCGGTGCGCATTCGCGATAATGAGGCTCTCTCCGGCCTGACGATAGATCTTGGATAGTCGCGCCACCGGCACCACACCAGAGACGATGATATCGCCCATCACAGCGCCCGGCCCGACGGATGGCAACTGATCAACGTCCCCCACCAGAATCAGTCGGGCCTCGTCCGGGATCGCCCGCAACAACGCATGCATGAGAGACACATCTATCATAGAACTTTCATCGACGATCACCGCCTCCGCCTCGAGCGGATTGTCCCGATCGCGACGGAATCCACCCTCAGCGGGCGCGAATTCGAGTAACCGATGAATGGTTCGCGCATCGCGTCCCGTCGCCTCTGCCAGTCTCTTTGCCGCTCGACCCGTCGGTGAGCACAGCAGGACGCGCATTCCTGCCTTCTCGAGCAATTGGACGATATGGCGTGTGACGGTGGTTTTGCCTGTTCCGGGACCTCCCGTCAACACCATCGCTTTCGCAGAGCGTACCAGACCAAGCGCCCGTATCTGGTCCTCTCCGAGGTCTGCATTCTCATCGTGATTCGGTGTCTCAGCGTCGGGATCCAGCTCCTGATCAGGTATCTTATGCCCAGGAGCATCCAGCAGGCGTTGCAGATCGGCGGCAACGCCGACTTCGGCACGATGCAGATTCGTGCGAAAATGCCGATCTGCCTCGATGACGATGTCGCCGTCTTTACGCAGACGATCCAGAGCAGGGGCGATGAGTTCGACATCCACCTCGAGGAGTCCGGTTACAGCGACGTGCAGATCTGCCAGAGAGATAAATACGTGACCGTTGCCGGCCGCTTCCTCCAGGAGGTAGCGGATTCCTGCGCGCACGCGTGACGGCGCGTCCTTGGCGACACCGAGATGCTCGGCGATCTCATCGGCCGTCTGAAAACCGATGCCGCGGATGTCGCGCTCAAGGGCATAGGGATCGGCGCGAACCGTGTTGATCGCTTCGTCGCCGTAGCTCTGATAAATTCGCACCGCGTGGGCGGTCCCCACTCCGTGTGACTGCAGGAACACCATAACGTCACGCAGTTGGCGCTGCTGACGCCATGCCTCGGCGATCATCTTCACGCGCTTGCGCCCCAGGCCCTCCACCTGCAGCAGTCGCCGAGGGTGCTGGTCGATGATTTCCAGTGCCTTGGCTCCAAAGCGTTCGACGATCCGCTCAGCCATGACAGGCCCAATCCCGGGAATCATGCCGGAACCGAGATAGCGCTGGATCCCTTCGATCGTCACCGGATAGGCCGGTACGTAGCGCTCCACCTTGAACTGGCGCCCGAATTTGGGATGCTCCACCCACTCGCCCTCGGCCTCTATGCTCTCGCCAGGACGCAGTGTCATGGCGCCAACGAGGGTCACAGGGCTCTTTGCCCCATCCGGGTGCATCTGCGCGATCGTAAAGGAGTTTTCAGGATTGTGGAAGGTGATCGCGTCGACCACTCCCCGTAGCCTTGTCGGCTCTGGCCCACCTTCAGAGGGCGATGTAAACAGGTCACTCAATGAGCAGCGAACTGACAAAACCAGGCCACGGCTGCGCCCAGCAAGGTGCCAGAGATCACCTGTGACGTGTTGTGAGCCCTTCGCGCCAACCTCGCCCAGCCAACGAGAATGGGGAGTCCCAGGGCCAGGGGCCATCCCGGAGCGGCGGACAGAAAGAGGATTCCAACTGCTCCTCCAACACCGGTCGCGTGGATGCTGATTTTCCAGAAGAAGTTGACGAGCCAGACAATTGCCGCTGCGGCCAAAAAAGTTGCCCCTGCCCATTTGTATTCACCAGGGGCCCCGAGGGCCCACAGGAGTGCAGCCGATACAGCATAGATGACTACACCAATCGCCAGCAGCCTGCGGCGATGTGACGGATCTGGCTCATAGACGTCACCGGTAGGGTCGCCTCTGCTTGAGAGAATCGCCGTGGCACACAGGGGGACGGCCACATAGAGACCCAAAACCAGCCCCATCCATCTGGGATCACGAGCCTGCACGGGAACCCCAACCAGCACGAGAGCAGCCATGCCTGCAGGGCTCAGAAAGTGCGAGACGATCCGGGCGATGGCATCTACCGGTATTTTATTCAACATATTGTCATGAAATACTATGTGTTACCTCTTACCCTGCCGATATAGTATACAGGAACCAGAATCCTGGAAGGCTACAGGACGCTGAATTACCTTCACAGGATTACTTAATTTGCTGTTTTAAATGGAGTTATATCATCTACGAAGAAAAAAGTGTAGATGAACCAACTCTTCGTCGATAAAGTTCATATAGATATTACACAGTATCATTTGCTACACATTGACCTTATGAAGCACTCTGTAAATCAGACACTATGTCTGAGATAAGGTCACTTGAAGGAGCCACGAATACAGTCAGTAAACTGAACAAGACAAAAACGTAACTATCACGGACGATCAGGCGTGTTTTAAGATACAAGGAGGTATCGAATGCCTTTACGGATAAATAACAATATTGCGGCGATTAATGCCCGTCGCAACATGAATGCAAATTTCCGAGATCAAGGGCTGCGACTTGAGCGGCTCTCCTCGGGTCTGCGGATTAATCGTGCCGCAGATGATGCCGCTGGTCTCTCGGTTCGAGAGGGTATGCGGGCTGAACTGAGTGGTTTGAGACAAAATGTCCTCAACGCCGAACAGGGCAGCAACCTGCTACAGGTCGCAGAAGGTTCGCTCAATGAAGTCAGTGCCATGCTCATTCGCATGCGTGAACTGTCGGTTCAGTCCGCATCGAGCACGGTGAACGACCTCAATCGCGAGTCGATTCAGGCCGAGTTCAACCAGATCATCCAGGAAATCGACCGGATATCTCTGTCGACGACCTACAACGATCAGACGCTGCTCACCGGTTTCGGCAACTCTATCGACACGGCTTCCACAGTCGTCACCGGCAGTGCCACCAGCGGTGTGGTCGATGTGAAGATCTCCGGGGCATCTTCGGGAACCTACACATTCGTTGACACGGGTAGCGCTGATGCAGAGATCACTCTGGGCAATGGTGTCGTCACGCAGACGATCAACGTCGGCCAGATCCTCGACACGGCATTCAACGTGGCGACAGGCACGTCGGTTGTAGCCAACTTCGACCGTCTCGGTGTCCAGGTAACACTGGCTGGCGACGGCGTTGCGAATGCGACCGGTTCGTATGTCGACGGTGACCTTGATGGGCAAACGCTCATCGTGACCAATGGCACCGGTGGTTCGTTCCAGGTTGGTCCGGACGACGGGATCAACAACCGAATCGAGGTATCAATCGGCGACATGCGGGCATCCGGTCCCACGCTGAATCTGAATACCACGTCGGTGGGCACGATCGGTTCATCCCGTTCCTCGATCAGTCAGATCGACGAAGCCATCAACAAAGTGTCGTCACAACGTGGTGATCTCGGTGCGGTGATGAACCGCCTCGCCTTCACCATCTCCTTCACAGAGAACTCGATCGAGAACATCCAGAACTCGGAAGCCTCGATCAGTGACGCCGACATTGCAACAGAAGTCTCAGCCTTCACCCGGTCGCAGGTGCTGTCTCAGGCGGCGACCGCCATGTTGGCCCAGGCCAACGTGGTGCCGCAGACGGCTCTGTCGCTGCTGCAGTAATTGCCTCGGATGCGGATCGGGCTGCTGGGCCCGATCCGCACCAGAGCAGGCTAAAACGAACACACACTTTCAATACGCGAAGACAAGAGATACAGCCACACACTCTCGACCGGCGCCCCCCCCGCGCCAAAGTCTACGCGGCAACATCAGAAAAGCCAGGAGCGAGTCAAATCGCTCCTGGCTTTTTCTACATTCTCAACGCCCACGCGATAGCACGCTATTCAGCGTCTTGGCGCAGTCTGCCAAAACTCAAAGAGACCGGAACGATCTCCTACCACTTCTTGCCGCTCGCCTTGCCCTTGTCAGAACCTGCAGACTTACTCGGTTTATCGACCAGGAATCCAACGAAATTCTTCTGCCCAAGTGTCTTCAGATAGGACAGCAATGAGACCTCTGCCTCCTTGCGGTCCAATTTGTACCGATCCTGCAATCCCTGAATCATCTGCGACACGGACGTATTGCCATCACACATCTTCCACACGTCGGTACCCACACTGTCGAGGGTAATCGTTCGTTCCGTGGGGATATAAAAGACCTTTGACAGGATTCTGGTTTTCCAAGAATCGGAGCGTTCCACCTTGATCTGGGCTTCCCCTGTCTCCGTGCTCTCCCAGGTCAACAGCTCATTGCGGGCCGGACGCGAGTTCAACATCGCCTCGCGCGTCAGCCGTGGTTTCTTCCGTGTGGCAAGCATAGTCCCTGCTGAGCGCGTCTACGAGTCCACCTTCGTCGTCACGCGTGCGATAGAGGTGTTCGATGAGGCAAATACGATTGGCCTGCTCACAATGCCATAGCACCGCGTGCAGGTATTGCCGAGGTCGTGGATTGACCAAAGGTAAGGGCCGTAGCAGCATTCGCAGCCGCGAACGAGGGACACCCGAAACGACGAGTCCCTCATGCTCAACGTGGCCGATTTGAATGGATCGTGGTTTGGTCTCGATGGAGACCTCCTTCAGATCCTTGCGGAAGAAGGCCCGATACCACGTGTCCAGATCTGTATCCTGCAACAACATCTGAGCCATGCTCACGCGATGCACATGAACCAAACGCCGGTCGCGCCCACTCCCCCGCTCGAAACTCAGACGAATGTGTCCGGAGCGCAATTGGTGCTCGTGCAGATTGAAATCCACAGGCATGTGGAAGTCAACGCCATAGACACCCCAGTACACGCCATGTCCGGGTCGAGGCTCATCTTCGAGAGAACGGAAAATCTCGTCTGCGAGGCGGACCATACTCGCATCATCTTCGTCGTGGCGGCCCAGTATCCTCAGCAACACGACGCGGCGGGACGTTGGATGGGTGCGGGCAAGATTGTAGGCGCGAAAATCCGCATCCCAGATGAAGGTTTCATAGCTGCAACCTTCAAGCCAACGCTTGTCCGAGAGAAATCGGGCGCGCCGCTGGCAGGAGAATTCCAGCCCGGTCTTCTTTGCCTTCTTCTCCAATTGGGAAATGTATCGGTCGACGAGGTCTTCCACCGTCACGTGTCCGCCGACAGGCAGTGCTCGCCATTCGATCTCGGCACGAACCATCTGCTCGTCATCCAGGCGCGCGTAGCCACTCTTCGCGTCACCGTCGACCTTACCGAGATTCCACTCTTCAGGTATGCGTAGGCGCAGCCCTTGCCAACCAAATTCCTTGGTCGACTTCATATCTTCTCGGACATCAAGAGCGCCGTCTCCCGAGCGAGATCAGGGGATGTGGGAGAGTCAGCACTCAGAAGATGAGGACGGAAACAGACTTCTGGATCAGGGCGATCGAGATCGACGCCATACCCATCAATGCCATGCCGCAGGCAAACCCCACGGCAAGCACAGGTGCGTAGGTCCGCCACTCTTTACGACCATACTTGTTCCAGAAATAGTAGCGCGCCAGCAGGGCACCGATGATCTCCGTCACCATCCAATGTGGAATCGTCGTCAGCGCCCGCACATATCCGAAGACAAGCAGAATGGGCAAGCCAAGAATCGACAGAATCACATAACTGGCGAGACCGACTGCAGTACCAGCCATGATGATGTTTGGCTTGATCGCACGGAATAACCACGGCTCGTCCGACGAGCGCTGAATCCAAGGACTTGAGAAATTGGGATCAGTATCTACAGCGAAGTAGAACTGCCAGCCCGCCGGAACTGCCCGGTCGGCAACCACACTCAGGGCTGGCCGCGGTGACGCCATCAAACCCACTCGAAGAGCGGTCGGATCGCTCAATGCGGCGATTTTATCAGCCGCTACCGCTTCGGCAAGCAGTGACTGCATGGATGCAGACAGCGGCTGCAGTCCCTGGGGTGAAGAGGCACGCAGCGTCACGCCATCCGCCTTCGGCGCATCGGAGATCTGCAGCGCCCCGGGAGGCATGGGAGGCGGCAGGATGTCACTGTCAGCAAAACGGGTGTAGAAAGCGTGTGTTGTCGTCCACGGCCCGGCACTGCCCTGCTTGCCTCCTGTGGTGATCCATTCCTCATCGGCCACTCGTGCCTTCCAATACCACCACTCCTCGCCGACCAGATTCGACGGTTTCCAAGTAGCCGCCGCGCCCTGTGGGGCCACGGTCATCTCACTCTTGAGGGTTCCCGTAAACCATATACAGGTCTGCAACGCCCTCAGTCGCCACATCACTTGGGCATAGGGGTAGGAAGCAGAAGGGATCGGCGCCAATTTCCAGATGTAGGATGAATACATGAAGGTGGCGAACAGAACGATGGGGACCATCACCAACTCGGCTCGGATAATGCTCCGGAAGCTTGTCCCTGTCAGTTCGATTTCTCGAAACTTCTGCGTTTGCGCCCCATAATTGCCAACTGGAAAGGGCATGAACCATATGTCGACGCCCTGATATCCAGAAAGAATGATCGTCGCTTCACGGACGTAGGGAATCGAAATCGTCTGCCCCACCATCCCCACCAATCGTGCGTTCACGAATGACTGGAACGGCGTGAAGATGAAGCCGAAGAAAATGAAGAATCCCCAGAATTGTGCGAAGCTTGGCAGGAAGATCCAGGCGATAAAAATCAGTCCACAGGTGGCAATCGCATATAACCCGAGGGCGACCCATATGGGAAAATCCCCACGCCCCGCAGGCGGTGCCCAAGTGCGCCCCGCACCGCCGGCAGCCTTGTCCACCGCGTTCTTACGCATACCGCTGATGACTTGCCAGATGCCGATCAGGGCGATTGAAATCGTTGTGCCAATACCGAAGCTCATCCAGAAGTCGACGGAATTGACAAAGAACGTCTCGATGGCACCCATGCCTGGCTGCCAGATCTCCAGGTAACCGTAGGCGTGGAGAATTGGATTGGCGACCGAGTGCGCTACGATTCCTATGAAGGTACCAACGACTCCCCAGAAAGGCATGACCAGCCCGGCAAAGATCGGGCCCAGATGAGCCGTGAAGCCCAGAGGTGTCGCGGGAATGAAGTTCCCTGTGATCTGCGTGAAATCGACAAAGGGAATGGGTATCAGTTGAATCGGCTCTGTCAGCAGGGCACCGGAAATCGCCGGAATTGCTACGTAGAGCGTACCGAAGACCATACCGATCATGGCTCCAGCGGAGAACACGCGCCAGCGCCAGGAGTCTACCCCTTGCGTTGTCTCCGCCAATGCCGTGGCTCCCTGAGCAGCAACCGGAGCAAAGGGAAAGGGCAAGCGTTCATAATCTGAGTTTACGCGAAACAACACGTACGCCATCGTGAACCACGACACACGGGAAATCACCATGTGTGCCATGAGGATGGCGATGGGAACGATCCAGTCAGGGTGGAAGAACGTGCGTTGGAGGAGTGCAGGTGAGTTGAGAGGCGGCGCCCACCAATCAGGGATCAGATTGGCAATACCGAATTGCTGTGCAGCCGGTGACTGTCGCAGATACTGATTCCACAATAGCCCCTCGAAAGCACCCGTCTCAGCCGCAATCAGACCGGCGGCTACGTAGTAGAGGACGTAGACTTCTTGCCGGGACAGAGACGAGAAGGACCGTTTCGTGATTTCCGCAAAGAGGATGATCGTCACCCACTCTGCAGCGGCGCCTAGGTTGCCACCTACCATGAGACTGAGGTACATGTTCCCCGGAATCATGACGAAGGCGACGAACAGGACCCCTACGATCGCTTTGCTGGTGAAGCCGTCGGCATATTCCGTCGGCGTCGGCAGCAGGTCGCGGTATTCCTCGACTTCCTGATTTGCGTTTTTGTTACGTCCCAACAACGGGGCGTTCTCTCCTCATCGAGTGATCATCTAAAATACACGATGCGCTTAGCGCCGTATTCTTCGCACGCCCAAGCGTTTGCTTCTTCACGCGCGCCGAAGCGCTTGCTCCCTAAACGCCGACGTCCGTCTGCTCACTGGCAAGGATGGCCGCTCCCTGAGCCCGGTAGGAACTCTTCGAATCACCGTCGACAGTGCGCCAGATCAGGAATTGCTTACGAATCACGTTCATGAATCGCTGATTCACGCGACGCCATGAGGCGTCTTCCCCACTGAGTCGAGTAATATCCAATTCGACCTGGAAGATATTGTGCTCGCCCACGGGGAGGGCTCGAATCACAACGTGCTGGCTGACCCCAAGATCAAATGGCGCGAGCCAGATGTTCATGTCGATCGTGTATCCCTCTCCCTGAGGTGTCTCCTGATGACCGAGTTCGGCGCCGTCGGTATAGAAGGTTCCGATCGATTCCTCTGAATAGGAGTCGAAATAGCCGATCAGAAAAACACAGAGGCCCAACACGTCCTGGCCAGATACGGTAAAGGGAAATTCAAAGTGCCAGCGATCACCGTCCGGAGTAGGCAGTCGCCAGCGTCGTGTCACATCAGGAACGGCCAGCTGTGAAGCCTTCCGAGATGGATACACGGTAGAGAGCATGACGACGGCCATCACCAGGATACAGGATAACACGGCAGACAGAGACGAATAGTTCAAAGTGAAGCCGGTGACGAAGCCCAGATAGATGAGTGCAGACGCGGTGACCTGCCCCACCAGATATCCAGCAACGACCCCCAGTACGGCATACACGCACGACTCCGCCATGAACAACCAGGCGATGTGCCCAGGCGCCAAGCCGACGGAGGAGTACACGCCGATTTCACGAAAGCGCTCGTAGACCGAACCCATCATTGTGTTGAGGACGATGAGTGCCGCAATCAGGATGGGCACAAAAAGATTGGCCATCCCCGACAGAGACGTCATACCGAGAGATGAATAGATCGAGACTTTGACATAGTCGTCACCGGTTTCGCGAATTCCCGCGAAGAGGGTGACTGCAAGACGCGAGAGGAATTTCTCGATCTCAGCGCGCTCGTCCACGCCTTCCTGGAAGCGCACGCCTACTGACTGCAGAGGATTACCGGAACCGATCGTGCGCAGTGTGTGATAGGGCACCAGCAGTGTGTTGGCGGGCTCAAGGTGGACGAAGGGTTTGATGACGACCTGTGCGTCTTCGAGGCCCTGCTTCTCCCGCTGCTCTTCTTCGGCGATCTCTTGAACGGCCTGGCCACCAGTCACGGCGAAGTCTGCCGGCGTCATCGTCTCGTCGTCGAGATCTTTCAACTCTTTCATGCGTTTCGAGTTGATAATTCCAATGACAGTAAAGGTCTGGCCAAACACACGAATCTGCACCGAACCATCCTGCCGATCTACATCCTCGACGGCGATGTTCAGCGCCGCGACAGCAATCATCTCACTTGGCAGAATGCAGACACGCTCCTCCCCCGGGCGGAACCAGCGCCCAGCCATCAACGCCCGATCGAGGCCGGTGACATTTACCTCCTCGGGCGTGAGTCCAAGTACACCCAACGCGTTATGCGCGTTGTTGCCGTACTTGAGTTTGATGTGTGCCTTTTTCCTGTTGTCATACCAACTGCGGGGCGCAATCGATGCGACATCGCCAAAATTACTGTGAGCGTATTCGAGGACCGATTCTTCAAGAGGCGTCCACGCCTTGCTGCGGATCAGAAGTCCCTGGTAGAGCCCTTCATTGTCGCGCTCGATCTGATTGAAACGCAATGCCGTCTGAATCGAGGTGAAGGACAGCACGGTGAACGTCAACAACAGCAGCGTCAAGAACGTGAGCGCAGTGCGCGTCTTGCGCCGCTTCATGTTGGAAATTCCGAGGAGGAATGCCGTCATCGACGCCCCGGCGCGGCTCACATCTGTATCGTGAATCACGGCAACTTCCGTGCGCAGCTTCTTCATCTGCTCGTTAAATCGACCCGAGATAATCGACATCACAAGAACAGCCAGAACAAGGATGACAAAGGCCAACAGAATCACGAAAGGATTCGACAGTTCGAAGGCAGGGTGGACAACGGAAAGGATCATCCAGATGACCAGAAATACTGCCGAAAAACCCAGAATCTGATTACGGATCGTTGCTGCGGTGAACAACAGGCGCTCGGTGAAGTAAGCGCAGGGCAAGACGAGGGCCATGAAGAAAATGATGCCCTGAATTACATCATTCTGAGTGGCCTTCACATCCGGATAGGCACGAGACTCGAGTCCGATCGCCGATCTCGTGTGGCGCACAAATCCGCTCCACGTACGCGTCGCCAAGGCCGCCTCGGCTTGATCCAGCTCTTCTCGTGCCCGGTCGTGGAGATTGTTCAAGCGCTGATTCTCGATGGCAAAGCTCTTGAGCTCTTGCATCCGGGCTTCGTCCAGCGTCCACATATCCCTGGCTGCCAGGTAGGAAGTCCGGGCAAAGTTCGTCTGCGGCTCTATCGTATAACCAGCGCCCAGAGCCAGTTGCTTGCTATCAGCTGATGTTGAGTTCAACAGGAGCGAGCGAAAACCGAGCAAACCTGCCCCGAGCCCCATTTTCAACCTGGCACCAGGACGGGCAAACATGACGCCTACAGGTTCGTCTTTGGCGGAGGGTCCCTCGCCAATTGTGTAGCCATATTCGACAGGCGCCGTATTGGTCTCATCAAAGACGGTCACCTGTGACAATTTCGTCAGATATCGTGGATCCACGATATCGTAGAAGTTGTAGGCCTCGCAGGGGAACAACACGACCATCCACTCTTTGTCGCGCCAGTCCATTTTGATCAGCATCGGATACGATTCGTCACCCTGAATCCCACGATCTGGGGCATAGGTGATTCGACCCGTTGCCGGATCCATGTAGTATCCTTCGATCTGGACCTGATTCACGCGCAAGCGGTTGACGTAGAAAGCACCTTGTTCGTCAACGACTTCGAAGTATTCTCCCCGCACGCCCTTATAGGACTTCTTCTTGCCATTGCGGACGACGGCAACAGCGCCGGTCCGGGCCAAATCGGGGACAATACTGCGCCGCGGGAAGACCATCGTCTTCGCCTTCAGAGACCGCAACGTATCCTTCAGGCGCATCTTGAAATCAGGAAACAACTCGGGATCTTCCAACGCCATGTGGAACATGCCCGCCAGGGCCCTGATCTGCCGACCAAGATTGTCATAATTGACCATCTCGGGTCGATCCAGAGGCGTATCAACAAGAAATCGTGCGTCATTGACAGTTACAAATGCCAACGCTGGTGTACCCGTCGTCAACACAAGCTCACTGTTCACGGAGATCTCACCGGGAACGAAGGTCTCCCAGCTCTTGCCCCCCTCGGGGCTGATGCCGTTGACGAGAACATCGCGGAAGGTATAGCCCAACTCACGGCTGACCTGACGCGAATAACGCATGAAGTTCTTACCAAAAGGCGCGAAGTATCTCTTGTAGTAAAAACTGGAATTGCTGTTCCAGATGCCCAGTTCATCGGTCTGCGACGAAAGATCAAGACTGACGAACAGCTTTACATCGAGGGAATCAACTTTCGGATCGACCCAACTGCGATAGAAGGCCAGGCGTAGATCCTCATCCTCGATCAGCGCATGCGCCAATTCCGCTTCATCGTCAAAATTCTCGGTTCGTGTGTCCTCCCCGTCACGCACGATCAGGTCCAACCCAGCACCGTGGGGTTGAATCATCGCTTCCCGGTCTGCTAGAGCAGAGGTCAGAATCTTGCGTACAAGTACGGTGTCCTCGTCGGCGACATGACGAATCAGACCTTCCTTGCCAGTGAAAGTCTGCTTACCGATGGCATAGCTGATGCCATCGGGCTGCTCGGTGATGTAGCCACGGGCGAGAGAGGCTTCCACGATCCGGCGAATCACCATTCTATCGATGAATGGATCCTCGTCACGTAGATAGCGCTGGATGAAATCGTCGATCCCGCGCATCGCCAGATGGTGGGCCGAGGTGGCCAGGAATACGACTGATCTGGCAGGTGGATGAGCGCGGAAGTAGTGCGCCAGTTCCAGCAACCCGGTGATCCCTGCCGCCTGTTCGGCCCCCGGCGCCAAGGCGGGAACAACGGACATGGCATCATAGTAGGACTCGATGACGATCACATCATGTTGTAGTAGCGGATCGTATCCGGGAATGAAGCCCATGACATTCCAGGCAGGTTGGCGCTCCCAGTCCATTCTGTATTCCAGATGGACACGCCCCTCCCCCCCCATGGCAGCGTCACGCAAGCGGTCACCCGCGGCTGAAGACACCCAGAAACGAGGCAGGTCCAGGGGCATGGTGAGAAACTTGCGTTCCCCTTCCAGATAGACAGTCGAATCAGGCTCTGAGAAGACGACAGCCGATGCGCCCAGATAGGCACAGTTGAGCCAGTTGTCGCCAGAGTTGAAATCCAGCAACACCACGGCGCCTTCTACATCGAGCCCATCCAGATCTTCATACTCACCACTGCGACCGTATAGTAGACGCCCATCCAGACCGCCATCGGGAAGGGTGGACGTGCGCACGAGATTTGGCCACAGACCATGTAGCTCCAATCGCTGTCTATCACCTTCGATCTGGAGATAGCCGCTCTTCTCGATGGGAACCGAGACGTCGTACTTGTGGAAGGTGATATCGTCGAGTCCGATATCCCGGAATTGTTGCTGTACAAACAATGCCGCCTGTTCAGCACCGGGATAGCCGGTAACACGGGACTCGAGGCCAGCCAGATAGCCAATGGTCTCGCGCAGTCTCGACTCGGGTGCAAGGGCTCGTAACTCTTCGTAGTTGACACTGGCCATAGTGCCACTGGTCGTGAACAGAATCGTCACGAGTGCCAGCATTGCACGTGTTGCCCGACCGCCTGAGAATCGCAGTTGTTGCATTAGTCGTCGTTGAAACAGGTGAGCAGACTAGGGACCGACCGCACGAACACAGTCACGAACACTGGGGGAAGATACGATAGGAACGCTCTGCCTCCGAATCCTCATCGACGCACAGGTGCCAGAATCCTGGCGCCGTGCGTGGCGGCGCCATTAAAGGGACACGAGCCCTTGCGGTCAAGGGCGAGAAAGAGATCTTGGAATACACTTTGCCCTCTGTTTGGCATCCCCATCAGGCCTGTACCCCCTGCAGTTGACGGCAGGCGAAGTAGGCGACGAGACCTGTCATCGAGCCCGCAATAACGCCGCTGACGATAAACAGGGGCAACAAACCCCACAGACCATCGTGGCCGAGATAGACGGATGCGATGCATAGTTGGCTGACCTGGTGCACGCAGGCTCCCACGACGCTGAGCCCAAGGATACTCAGCCAACGTTCACCAAGACTCAGGCTTGTTGCCATCAGAACCAGACTGGCGACACTTGATCCTGCGGCGAGAACGAAACTGGGGCCGCCGAATGCGCCGGTCACAAGGCTCCCGACCAGAACCTTGATCAGCATCACTGCAGCAGCTGACCGCCAGTCGAACATTACGAGGGCGATCAGAACAGCTGTGTTCCCGAGACCGATTTTCATCCATGGCAGTGGGCGCGGTATGGCCACTTCGAGGACGAACAGAATCAGTGCCAGGGCTGCCAGTAGGGCCAGACGGGTCAGTTGACGGGTTGTCATCGGGAGATTCCATCGACACGGATCTGCTCCGGCTGGTTTTCGCGACGCCCAACGACGCGGGCTACCAGACGATTTGGCACACACGCGGCGACATCACCGGCGCTGGACAACCAGCCACTGAGTCGACAGATCTGCTGACTGCATGGTGAGGCGAGGACCCGTGCTTTCCCTGGCGCAATATCGACGATGGTGAGACCGACAGGACCTTCGAAGCTCAGTTGCTGAGGCAGCTGATCTTGTGCCAGCATTACCTGGTGCTCGGAGCCGTTACTCCACACGATCAGCCGCAACGGTCCCTGCTGAGCACTTCCGGGCTGCGCGTAGAGACTCCAAGCAGCCAGAATCAGCCAGCTAACCACCAGCAACGCGTCCGCCACGGTCCCCGGTGCTCGCCGGAGAATCGGACGCGACATCACTTGACACTCTCTGAGGGCATAGCTATGATTCTCCGGCAGTTGATCTGGGCGTATCTTGTTGAGAGCGTTGAACTAACCTACCACCGCGAGTCGTTGCGAGTGTGCGACTTTGAGCAGCGGTCGACATCCGGTTGAAAGGGCTTCGATGGTCTGGTGGATTACCACCGTCGTCTGTATTTGTGGCGCCTTGCTGATTCAGTATCTGTGTTCCAGCAAGATCCTGCGCATGAAGCAGGCGATCTCCATCAAGAATATGGCCCTTCGAGATGTTCGCGCCGAAGGCGAGCGACTCGATGAACAGGAAACCGAGTTGAGCAACCAGCAGACGAGTCTCACTCACGGGATTCGTCGACTACGAGGCGACATCAAAGCGCTCGGCCCGCGCCTTCGCGAACGCGAGATCACCGTACCGGAGCCTGACTTCCCACTCAGTGAGTTGGAAGAGGGCCTCGACGGCTGAACGCTGAAAAGCTTCCAACCTACATTTGCTCTGTCGATAACGAGCCTCCTGTTGTCGGTGTAGACCAATGGGGTGACGACCATGAATACCTGTGTCTCTGGCCTCCCCCTCTGCGAGCTGTTTCAGATAGACACTGTTTGGTCGTAACTATGTGTGGGAACTTCCGCTTAGGGCAACTTTCGATTGGTCCATGGGCGTGATCTGAGTATATTGGGCCCGAGTCCGCCATGGAAAGTCATCTCACATCTCCCCCCCTGAGTAACAGGCCCGATACGGGTGAATCCGTGTCGCCACGCCTCGACGATTTACTTGAGGACGCAAGCGACCATCTGCAATTGCAGATGTTGCTGATCGAAGTTGCCTCGAGCAACGAAGCAGCCGATTTCGAACTCATCATACGCGCCTATCACGCAGCTGATCGTGCCCATCATGGTCAGATCCGCCGTTCGGGTGAGCCTTTCTTACAACATTGCGTTGAGGTTGCACGAATCCTTGCGCAACTGCGTCTCGACTCAACGACTGTGGCAGCCGGCCTGCTTCACGATGTGCTGGAAGATACCACTCTTGACGCCGAGCAGATTGGCGCAGACTTCGGACCCAAAATCACGGCACTGATTGACGGTGTCACGAAAATTGAACGATTCCGCTACGAAAGTCGAGAAGCTCGGCAGGCTGAGACGTACCGCAAGATGTTGCTGTCGATGGTGGAGGACATCCGTGTCATCCTCATCAAGTTCGCCGATCGATTACACAACATGCGAACACTGGACGCTCTCGACGCCGACCAGCAGAAGCGGATTTCTCATGAGACCATTGAAGTATATGCCCCGCTGGCTCATCGCCTTGGTTTGGCGCGAATTCGTTGGGAACTGGAAGATCGCAGCCTGAAGTATCTCGAGCCTGAGATTTACGGAGAGGTTCGCGACAAGGTCGCCATGAGGCGCGATGAACGCGAGGCGCTGATCGAAGAATTCAGGACGCCCCTTGCCCAAGAGTTGGAGACCAATGGTATCGAGGCTGACATCACCGGCCGAGCCAAGAATTTCTTCAGCATCTTCAACAAGATGCGCACCCGCAAGAAACCCTTTGAAGAGATCTACGATCTGACGGCTGCGAGGATCACCGTCGGCACGGTCCGGGAATGCTACCACACGCTCGGTCTGGTTCACACTCTATTTCGCCCCATTCCGGATCGCTTCAAAGACTATATCGCCACACCCAAAACGAATATGTACCAGTCCCTGCATACCGCCGTCATCGGCCCGCGAGGTATGCCAGTGGAAGTTCAGATCCGAACGTGGGAAATGCACCATACAGCTGAGATTGGTATCGCCGCACACTGGCGCTATAAGTCAGGTGAGACCCGGCACGAGAGTGGCGAACTCGACCAGCAAATGAACTGGCTTCGGCAGGTCCTCGATTGGCAACGAGATGCGACAGAGCCGGCCGAATTTATGGAGAGCCTGAAGATTGAGTTGTTTCAGGATGAAATCTTTGTTTTCACACCCAAGGGTGATCTTCATCAATTACCAAATGACGCGACTCCCTTGGACTTTGCCTTTGCGATTCACACAGACATTGGCTTCCACTGCCTCACGGCAAAGGTGAATGGCCAGGTCGTCCCATTGAGCGCGTCCCTGCAGAGTGGAGACACAGTACAGATCATCACCTCTGCACGTCAGAAACCAAATCAGACATGGCTTGATGTCGTGCAGACAGCCAAGGCTCGCCAATCGATTCGACGATGGTTTAAGGAGGAGCAGTATGCTGAGAGCGTCCGCCTTGGTCAGGAGATCCTGGAGCGGGAGCTGAAGAAATACCAACACAGCGCCAAGAACGAAACACTGGAAGAATTGGCCAGCGATTTTGGCCTCGCAGATACCGAGCATCTGTATGCCGGAATCGGCAGCGGCGACCTATCGGTCAGTCGCGTCGCCAATCAGCTCGTCCCCGATCGTCCCCAGCGGCGTGTGCGACCTGCAACCCGGGACGAGCGCGGGATCCGGATTCAGGGCATGCACCATATGATGATCCACTTTGGCAAATGCTGTACCCCCATCCCGGGAGATCCAATTATCGGCCTGGTGACAAGAGGCCGTGGTATCTCCGTACACCGAACGGATTGTCCGAATCTGTCTGATCTGGCCGAAGATCCAGAGCGACTGATGACCGTCGAGTGGGATATTGACGAGGACAAGGCATTCACAGTTCAGATGCGTATTCGTGGCAACGATAGGAAGTATTTCTTGTCGGACATCACCAGAGTCATCTCTGACACGGGTGCCAATATCGTCAGCTGTGCGACCAAGACAGTTACCCACGTAGCTGAGGAAACATTCTGGATTGATGTCCACAACACACGTCAGCTACACAGTATGATCAGCCTGCTGCAGGCGATCGAGGGAGTCATGGAAGTAACAAGGGTCGACGAATCGCATGCCGTCGATCCTCCTGCCCCAACGTACTGAGTATCAATCCCAGCCGAGAGCGGCCCGGATTTTTCTCAGGATTGCCTCTTCATCCGGATTCACGACCTCGCCGCCACCATAGTGACTTCCCCACCATTGTTCTGCCCAGGCGAACAGGATCTTAATCTGTATTCGACTCAGCGTCGGCGTGCGATTCTCCTCCAGAGCCAACTTCAACTTGCGTCGAACCCGCTCCTCGTCTGGGAACAGCTCCCTCGACGCTGACCACGTCATCAGCAAGCGGATCTGTCTATTCGTCAGCAGAATGTCACTCATCGAAGCCCCACGTGCGGCGTTGACATTGTGCAAACAGCCAGTCAGTTTGGTTCATAACCACTTACCTATGCCTGAGTCACCGATGCCGAACCAGCCAAAATTTCTTGACCACATTGATCGAATGACCGGATACATTCCCGGCGAACAACCTCGCCAGGGACAGGTCATCAAGCTCAACACGAACGAAAACCCCTATCCGCCTTCGCCGAAGATATTGGAAACGATACGCGAGAGCGTTACCCAGGACCTGCGAAAGTATCCTGATGCGGGCGCCAGCGGCGTAAGATCTCGACTCAGCAATATACTTGGAGCGCCTGCTGAAAACTTCGTCATCGGCAATGGCTCTGACGAACTGCTCAACGTGATCCTGCGGTGTTTTGCCGGACCGGGCGACCGAGTCGTCTTCCCGACACCGACGTACCCCTACTACGATAAACTCATCGCCCTGCAGGACGCAGTCGGCGTCCCTGTACCTCTGGATCATGACTTCAATCTCCCGTTAGACGATCTGGTCCAGGAAGATGCACGTGTTACGTTGCTGGCGAACCCCAATTCGCCAACCGGAATCGGACTTTCCATCGATCAACTCGATGAACTGGCACAGCGTGTGAGTGGTATTCTCGTCATCGATGAGGCCTATGTCGACTTCTCCCAGCACCAGGCGATCGGTGTGGCTCGCAAGCACAAACATGTGATTGTGACACGCACCCTATCCAAGTCATTTTCACTGGCCGGCATTCGTGTCGGATTCGCCTTTGCGAGTCCGGAGATCATAGCAGGGCTGTGGAAGGTAAAAGAGCACTACAATGTCAGCAGCCTGAGTCTGGTTGCTGCAGAGGCTGCACTCGATGACATTGGATCGATGCACGATCACGCCAGGCGCGTCGTGGCGACCCGCGAACGACTCGCGCAGCAACTTCGGCAACGTGATTTCTTTGTATGGGAGTCACAGGCGAATTTCGTTCTTGCCCGCTTGCCAGCCGGACCTGATCAGCCTGGCGATGCAAGGCCCCTCTATGAGGGTCTCAAGGACAGGGGCTATCTGGTTCGCTACCTCGATGGTCAGCCGCGGTTGACTGATTGTTTGCGAATTTCTATCGGCACAGATGATCAGATCGACGGCTTGCTCGGAGCCATTGATGAGACCAACAGTCAGACCTAGCGCGCGGCGTCGCGCATCCTCTTGAGCACGTTGACCTCGGCAATCCCCAGACCAACCTGGCGGGCCACATCCGTCGTCGACATTCCTTGCTCGAGCAACTCGCGGGCGAGTCGATAGGCATCCCGGCTGCGCTCAGCCATTTTCTCCCATTCCTTGTCCTGACTCGGCTCTGTCACCCGCGACGGCGAAGGCGGCACATCCGGTCGACGTATGGCCCGGGTAGCCGATGATCGCCGCGGTGGCGGTACCGATGCGGGCGCGTCTCCCAGGGTGGGCCGCGACAGGGTGGGGGCAGCCCGTTCGATCGTTCGACACGCGACCGACAGGCGCTCGGCAAGTTTCTCGAGATCGACCTGATGTTTCTTCAGATCGTCGATCCGCTCGTCCATCCGCTGATTCTCCTGACGGAGCCAAGCACGAATCCACCACGCCATGCCACCGACAAGGAACAGAAACAACAGGTCGATGAAAACCAACTGTATGGTCTGATTCTCCATCACTGTTTGTCCATTAGCCCGGATGGCTGTGGCTCTTTTCCCGGGACAGGCAAGCGTACGATAAAGGTCGATCCGTCACCCGGTACACTATCAACTGTGATCGATCCACCGTGATTCTCGATGATTCGATAGCTGACAGCCAGACCGAGCCCCGTGCCACCATCGTCAGCATGGGTGGTAAAGAAAGGCTCGAAGATTCTATCAAGGTGTTCAGGCCCAATCCCCGACCCCGTATCTGTGAATCTTGTCTCCAGCCAGGAATCCTGCAGATCGGCGTTGATTGTCAGGCGTCCGCCGGAACTCATCGCGTTGGCGGCATTGAGAATCAGATTGATGAAAACCTGTTCCAGTTCGCCAACACTTCCCATCGCCTGCGGCATATCCTCTGCGATCACCAATTCCGTATCGATGAGTTTACTCTCGAGCTGGTGTCTTGTCAGAGCACAGGCCTGGTGCAAGGCACTGGCCAGTTCGAATGGCTGTCCCTCGGCATCGGCGCGATTGTGTGCGGCAAAACCGAGCAGTGCACGAATGATTCGAGAGATCCGCTTGACGTTGTTCTCGATCAGCGCCAGCCCATCGCGCAGTCTCTCGTCGTCACCATGTCGCACAACCATCAATTGCACACGAGACAGGATGATCTGCAATGGATTGTTGACCTCATGGGCGACACCGCCGGCCAACTCACCTATCGCCGCTTGCTTGGCGGACAGTAGCAATTGTCGCTGTGATTCCTGCAAACTTCCGTGTGCGGTCTCAAGATCAGTGTACAGTCTCGAATTCTCGATGGCCGCTGCCGTTTGGTTCGCAAGAACGCCGAGCAGTTCGATTTCCCCGAGCGTGAAGTCGTCCTTGGCGCGTGTAGAGTGTAAGGCAACCAGACCAATGTCCTTGCCACCGACGATCAATGGAATCAAGACGAAACACATGTCGCCTGAACTCTCCATGTCGTCGAACACGATGGGCCGCCGTTCGCGTTGGACCCAATCGA
>Ga0233434_1001321_pt1 | contig 24724 bp, 31 predicted proteins | sample SI_122_August201_4_FD_182738 | JGI IMG/M metagenome (GOLD analysis project Ga0233434, IMG submission 182738) | Seawater microbial communities from Saanich Inlet, British Columbia, Canada - SI_122_August2016_120_MG | ecosystem: Environmental > Aquatic > Marine > Inlet | place: Canada: British... | reverse complement strand
TTGTACTGACATTAGACCCATTACAATTAAGGTCATACCAAGTACGTTGACGATGTTCTTTGATCTGGCTAATCCGCCATAAAAGAAACCGACTCCGGGTGACATGAAAAGTACCAATGATGTTGCAGTTAGCATCCATGCCATATCACCTGTGTCTACAAGACAAGGTAGCATGCCGCCTTCGCCATCATCATACCAACATTCGTTAGGATTACCAGTGTAAATTCCACTGGTTCCTGCTACGTATCCGTCCATACCATCATCAACGCTTTGTGCAAATGCTTGTGACATTGCACCAGCTGCTGTGATAGATACTGCGGCTACAAGTAATAGAGCATACTTGTAGTTCCTAGAATTCATTAAATTAAATCGAAATTGAAAAGTATTAAAGCATTGAAAACCCCAAAATCTTCAAAAAAGTAAATAATTATATTTCATTACATTCTGATAGTAACATAAAATATGGAAATTATGTCAAAGGTGAATGAGTAGTGGGTAAATCTAATACAAAACTAGCAATTTTTGATACATTCAAGACAAAGGGTGACGATTTAACTGGAGAAGCAAATAGACAAAGGGCGATCATCGCAATACTTGCTAGTAACGTCAATCCCGCTGAAAGAACAAGGACAGGAATTTCTCAAAGAATGGCAAAAAAACAAGGGATTGCTTGGAAGAATATCTATTCAGGAATATTTCGTGATCTTGATGAGATCTTACTCCCTATGGGGATTGCCGAAGAGCATGGAAGATTGCCACTAAAAAGAGGTCCAAAAGCACTACAAGAAATAGGAATTCCATACTATCATTTAACCAAAAAAGGTATTCTAATAGCACTGTCAATTAATGATATAAAAAATAGAGAGAATTTACTGACAGAGTTTTTTTCAAAGTCAGAATCAAAGGAAAAAGAATTTGAGAAAATATTATCTAATCTTTTAAAGACCAGTCCCAATTTTACATACTCAATTTTTCAAAAATATGTCAAAGCTTTTTGTGATAATAAAATTGATGATTTACTTCCATTTGATCTCTCAAAATTAAGGGATATTTCTGATGAATCCTTGATAATTCAGAAAGAGATTCTTTCAGCCTTTGTAAAACTATCAAAACAAGACAAAGATGATGCCATTAGATTTTTAGATAAAATTACATAAAATTTGTTCTCAGGAGTATATCGCCAAACATTAAAATCAGTTGTCTAAGGAGATTGATCGAAATGGGCGGTTCAAAAAATGTCTATGCCTCAGTCAAATCCTATAGTAAGAGAGGAAAATTACTGACAAGATCTGATTTTCAAACACTTGCAGAATCAAGGGATTTAGATGAATTAGTAACTAGAATCAAAAACACAGTTTACAGCGAGGCTGTAGCGGATGTTCAAAAACCATATTCCTCACTAAGTATTGAATCAGCTCTAAGAAGTAAATTGGCAGATATTCATTATTCCATTGCAAAAACATCAGGAAATTCTGGTGTTTTGGATGCATATTATATGAAATTCATTGTTTCAAATCTAAAAATAATTTTGAAGGGCAAAATACTAGGCAAACCACAAGAAGAGATTGAAACTCACGTTAATCTTCATGCAGAAGAATTGATCAAACAAAGAGATGTTGTGGTTAAAGCATTAGTTGCAAAAGATTTTGATGAAGCAGTTGCAAGTTTGAATTCAGTTAAATTCGGAGACGAGATTGTAAAGGCTGCAGCATTATACAATGAGAAAAAGAATGTACAAGTTTTTGATACATATTTTGATAAAATATTATTCCAATATCTTTCGGGTGCAATGAAAAATTATGCTGATAAGGATGCAACAAAAATTGTTTCAATGGATATTGATTTTTACAATATTTTAAGTGTAATTAGAGGAAAGTTCTGGGGATTACAAGAAGAGCAAATTCAAGATTTGATTATTACCACTAGTCCACCTGCAAGGGAATTACTTGGTAGAATGATGGCAGCAGCAACAATTAGAGATGCATTCAATGAATTATCTAGTACCAAATACAAAGAATTAGTTCCTCAAGTTGAAAATGAATTAGATGCTATTGCTGAATTTGAAAGAGCGTTTGAGATGTCAATATACAAAGCATCAATTAGGTCATTTACAAAGATGTTCAGTTTTGCAACAATTGTTGGAATTACAAAATTAACTTCATTTGAAGTTAGAAATCTAGCAGCTATTGCTTTTGCCGTTGAACAAAAGATACCAACTGAGACTACAATGTCAAAATTAATTCTAGAAGAAGAATAATCATCAAAATGATCAATTTTTCAGGTAAAAAATCCAATATTTCTACAGAAGTCTTAATCAAGATTATCTGGGTTAGTTCATTTTTAGCGATGATTTTCACATTACCTCCATTAGCATTATTTTTAGGAATTTATTTTTTGACGGGAGAACTAATTATTGGGGCGGTGATTGGTTTTGGAGTTCATTTTGTCATATTGGCCTTTTCTGGAAAAATTTCAAAATTCATCACCAAATTAGTGAGCTAAACTATAAGAAACCATACAGGAAAGTGATGTATTATGATGGGAGATAGAGATTTTCGAAGCATTATTCAAAATGCATTATCTTCTATTGGTAAAGAATTAGAAATTGGGATAGATTCCAAGGATATTCAAACTATCCATCTTAAGGAAGTAGTCCAGTGTCTAAGACGCTCATATTATGATAGAATAGAGCCAGAAGAGATTGAAAGGAGAGGATTCAATGAGCTTCTCTCAGGATTACTTAGAAAATTACAATATGGGAGTGAACCAAAAGATTTTGCTATTGATGATATCAAACTAAAGGGACAAGTTGACATGTTAATAGATGATTCAATTCTATTATTCAGATCAGCATTAGATGAATTAGAAAATCCTCAAGCAAATGATGTTCTATATCTTAATGCATGTATGTGGATATATGATAAAAAAGATGGGATTATTGTTTACATTACAGGAGACAGAAAAGAAACAACTTTTTCATTAACACGAGACAAAAAGATGTTTGAAGAGGTGGTTAGAAGAGTTAGAGTTCTCAATGATCTTCTCAAAGAGCAAAAAATACCAATCTTGGAACCATCAAGTGAGTGTTCTGATTGTCAATACTATGAAAGATGTTTTATGAAATTGAAAAATACCAAACAAATAGACCTAGCAGAAATGATGGGATTAGGCAAAAAACATTAGTTTAGATAAATGAAAAATATTGTAAAGGAAAAATTCCTTTGATTAATCGAGTGGTTCCGGATGTCCTTTACCACGAAGTGCGAAAGTCACTACTGCTAATGCAATTGCGACTCCTGCTGCTGCGCCAAATGCGGCCATTCCTGCTTCTGCCATTTGATAAAAAACCACTTTACGGGCTTTTATAACTTTGCCAATATTTTTTATCTAAAAACAAACTATCATAATATTATAATTTTATGATACTATTGATGTTTCTTATGGAAATTCAAAATGAATTTCATTTTCTTGACCACTTGTCATAGAGCTTAGATTATAGAATATATCACCGGTAACTCTCCATGTTGGATCATCATCTCTTAGAATTTCCCATAATTCAGGAGTGTTTTCTGAGCCTTTCAATGTAGTAGTTTCTTTTAGGATAATAGAATTATCACCAAGGAGAACATAATAGTTTGAACCAAATTCTACCATCCCCTCAGGTCTACTTCCTATTTCACCACCTAAAATTTGTTCAGACTCGGAATAATCTGTAGCATATAATTGATAATCCATAGTTTGGACGATCACTGCACGAGGGTTAGGATTAGAAATTTTAAATGCAATCTTAATTGAGGCGTTTCGTTCTGAAATCTTATCAACAAGAATTTCCTCTAATTCGACTTGAATAGGTTTGACTTGTAAAATATTTGAGACTTCAGAAGTGTTTTCTTGAGGTGCTACAACCATAGTTGGCCCCATTAAAAGAATTCCTCCTAATATTACAACAAATATTCCAACTGCAGCACCAACAAAGATTTTACGATTCATAATTTTCACAGATTCTCCTGATATCTTAAATGTTGAGATGATTATTATACCATTGGAGGAAGCAGAGTTCATGCAATATTTTCAAGCAGTTCAAAAAGGAAAACAAATAGCAAGTAAATCACAAATGAAGATGTTTGATGTTGCTGGATTTGCGATGTTAACATTGACTACCAAAAAAATTGATGGAAATTTTCAACCAGTAGGGGAAGAAGAATTTACTGCTGTAATTAATTCTCCAGATGGATATGTTGCAGTTATTACAGATAAAGATGGATTTACAAAAGCCCAATCAAAGGCTCTAGAAAAAGAAGAATCACTATCAATTTTTAAAAAACTTAGAGAATCAGGGATGGATGAATATCCAGAAAAAGAAATTCAAATCTGGTCTGAAGCAAGACCTACAATTCAAAACGAAATTTAAGAATGATTATTTTGAGGGAATAATAATTTCTGTTCCTACATTGCCACCTTTAATGGCTTTTTCAATAATTTTTGGACTAGACTTTAGAATTCTTGTTTTGATTTTAGAGCGTTCAATGATTTTTAGAGCAACAATATCCATCAAGTCATATCCTCCTGCAATAGAATCTTCATGAACTAGCATATTTTTCAGATTTTTTAACTCAATTCGTTTGAATTTTTTTGCTTTTTTGAATTTATTTGGATCCATATCATAGACTCCATCAACATCAGTGGCATTAAGAAATTGTTCAGCTTTTGTTTTTTCTGCAATCAATGCTGCAGTACCATTGGTACTTTGACCAGGATGTAAACCACCTGCAACAACGATTAGTCCATCATCTACTGCATGTCTAACTTCTTGCAGAGTGGTGGGTGGGTGTGAATATGCTTTATTCCCAAGTGCATAAATCAATAATTTTGCATTAAGTCTAGAAATTTCAATTCCAAGTTCATCCAAGGTAGATTCATCAGCACCAGATGATCTTGCATGAGAAATGTAATGTCTTGCAATATTTCCACCTCCAGCAATAATAATTGGCTGACAAATTTTACTTATTTTTACTAGGAATTGAGCATAGTCTTTTAGCAGTTTTACATTATCCATGCCAAAAACCTTACCTGATAATTTTATTACAATTCTTTTTTTCATTTTAGATCACCAAGGATAGATTTTGCGGCAATTTCAACTTTTTTTCTGTTCTTTTGATGGGTATAGACTCTAAGAATATTCATGAATCCGGATATGGCTGAAACTACGGGTATTTCTGAAATTGACATCTCTTTTGCAGAAGATTTTCCATTCTCATTTGAAATTAAAATGATTGATTTTGACTCATTTTTTGATGGAGCAAGTGGAATTGATGGTGTAACAGAACTATCAACAAAAATTTCATTTTCATTGACTTTGGATTTTTTGGAAATAGTTGATCTTAATTCATCAGTTCTAGTTTTTTTCAAATTTGTCCTACTGTTCAATATTCTTTCAAATACGCATTTCAACAATTTTCTGTTTTGATAGTCTTCAGCAAACTGCCTAGCACGTTTTAGTTTCAAAGACTTTGATGAAAGAAGAGTCGATAAAACATATTCATCTGTGAGTTTAACAAATTCATTTACATTAAAAGTGGTAAATCCAAATTCATCATCAGACAATCGTAATGCTTCAAGTAACATTACTTCTGCTGCCCTAACAGTTTTATGAAAATATACTGCCTTGAACATTTGATATCTTGAATGCATCATTGATTCAAAAGAATACAATGCAGAACGTTCCAAGGCTAGTTTTTTCTTATGTATATCAAGTGATTGTGTGATTCTTTTATGATCAATTTTGGCATGTTCTGCTCCAGAAAAATATCCATCTCTAAGTAAATAATCCATCATATCTGCACTTAATGCGCCTGAAACAATTTCATTCATATATTGAAATTTGGAATCACCAAACGCAATTTTTGTTATGAGTTTTTTATCAAAACCATTTTTTGATAAATTATCACCAATTTCAGATTTTAAAATAATTTCTTTACCAAAATCTTCATGTGATATTTTCTTTTCTTGAATTATTTCTTCAAAGAGATGGGAAAATGGACCATGACCTATATCATGTAAGAGGCCAGACAACCTAAGTATTTTAATATCATCTGATTTGAAAATTCCTTTTTCATTTAATGCATGACCTGCTTGACTAGCAATATGCATAACTCCCAATGAATGTTCAAATCTGGTATGTTGAGCTGCAGGATATGTTAAATGGGCACCAGAAAGTTGTCTGATCCGTCTTAATCTCTGAAAAATAGGATTGTCAATTATTGAAAGTTCATGTTCATATACACGAATAAAATCATGAATTGGATCAATAATGTCTAAATAATTTTTTTTCATATTCCTAATTTCTTTGAAAATGTTTTCAAAATTTCTTCATGAACTTCTTGTTTAGATTTTGATGCATCAATTATTTTCCAATGTTTTTTCTTTGCAGTTCTCTGGTATATTTTTGAGATTTTTCTTAAAAATTCTTCATTCTTTTCAAATTTATCTCGATTAGTTTTTTGTCTATGAAATGATTCTTTTTGTGTAACATCAAGTAAAATAACTAAATCAGCTTTTGGAAGGCCTTCATCTAAATTCTCAAGCCATTTTTGTTTCATTCCATTAGCAAGTCCATAAACTAAGTTAGAATGATAATAACGATTCATGATTAGAACCGAATTTTTTTCTTGTGCTGCTAAAATTTGATTCAGTTTTTCCCATCTATTTGCAGCTAAAAGACAATGAATGACTTGTGGAGGGAATTTTCGTTTTCCATCCAAATATTTCCTAATTTCCTTTCCTAGGGGTGTTTTGTAATCAGGGAAATGGAATAGTTTTGTTTTGATCTTTCTTTTTTTAAGAGCCTTTTCCAATAAAGTAGATTGTGTCAATTTGCCTGCTTGATCTCCGCCTTCAATTACAATTATCATAAGTTACCAAAACAGAGAAATTAATTGATTAAAAATCTATCATGTCTAATAATTTGCGAATTGTTTAATATCTCCTAAATAGATTTCCGATTATGGCAGAACAATACTCATGTCCTTATTGTGAATCACTTTTTGACGATAAGGAAGATCTTTCAAAGCATATTGATAGAATTCACGGAGATTCAGGAATTCTTGAAGGAAGTAAAGGAAACTAAATCCTTTTTGTTTTTCTAAAAAATTTGAGATAAAATAACCATTGAAAATGTTAGCAGTGTCAATCAAGATTTATAACTAAAAATTATCCACATAACACAAAATGGGACTTGTTAAAGAAGTAATCAAAGAGATTGGAAACAAATCAAGAGAATTTTATGAATTTGTTTTACCTGCAATCGATATGCATCTAAATGAAGATAATCTTAAAGTGATAATTGACATTCCAGGATTTACCAAAAAAGATATTGAATTAACTTTATGTGGAGATGTTCTTTCAATCAAAGCTCAAAAAACAATTGATGAAAAAGAATTAGAATCACTAATTTCAAATCAAAGACCAAACATAATTGATAAAAAAATTAGGCTTCCAATTGATCTAAAACAAGGAGAAGAAAAAATTGAATCTGCAAAATATGAAAATGGTGTTCTTACACTAATTATTCCTGTAACAAAAAAAGGAAAAAATATATCAATTGAATAACTAATACTTTCTAAAAAATCCTGAAACTATCATTATCAAACCAGACGTAGCTATTCCAGATAAACCAAGTAATTCATTTGATTGATACAGAAATACAGAGCCCATAAAAATTGCAGATGCAAATATACTTCCACTAAGTAATACCATTGGTTTTCTTTTTTTCATAAAAATTTGAGTTTCATCCATGAATTTTTTCATCTCAGGCCCCATTCTAATTACAGAATCAATTGATTTTGAAATATTATCAAAGGAGATCTTTAATTCTTCAACATATGCTCTTGGGATTAAATTTTCTTCTTCGAGTATATTTTTTAAAACTTTAACAAATTTGAAATCAACGTCATGTGTTTTGTAAATACCTTCAATTATAGAGGCCATTCTCATATACAATGCTAGATTTTTTGGTAGAATAAATGGGAATTTACTCATAGTTTGATTTGCAAGTTCCATTAAACTTTGAACTTCCATTTCATCAGGTTTGTTTCCATGCATAGCACGAATAGAGAGTTCAATTCCTTTTTCTATTACTTCTCGATTATATCCAGGTGTTAACATTCTAAGATCATTCATAGCATTAACAACTCGTGAAGGGTTTTTCTCAACGAGTGCAAGATAAAGACGAATTAGTCTAAATCTTGTATCATTGTTTATTCGTCCAACCATTCCATAGTCATACAAAATAAGTCGTCCATCATCGGTTACCGATATATTTCCAGGGTGAGGATCTGCATGAAAAATTGAGTGTTTTAGAAGCATAGTGAAAAATACCTTATGAACATCAATTACTAGTTGTTCTCTATCGATTCCTTTCTCATCAAGTGCTTTTACATTTGTAATTTTAATTCCTGGAAGATATTCCATTGTTAGTACATTTTTTGAGGAAAAATCATCAAAAACAGCTGGTACAATTACATTGTTACTTGTTTTCATATCTTTTTTGATTTTTTTAAGATTTTCAGATTCTATGGTATAATTCATTTCTTCATGAATACTTTCAATAAATTGAGAGAGCATGGCTTTTGCTGAATAACGTAGATTTGGATCAACAAATCTTAATGCTAGTGGAAGAATTTTTTTTAAAACATTGATATCTTTTGATACAACTTTTTCGATTCCAGGTCTTTTTACTTTGATTACAATTTGTTGTCCAGAAATTGTGCCTCGATAGACTTGCCCTAGTGATGCACCTGCAATAGGATTAGGATCAATTTCATCGAATTTTTCATTGATAGGCCCAAGATCTTTTTCAATTATTGGTTTTACTTTATCAAAAGATGCAGAAGGAACACTATCTTGAAGTTTTGCAAGTTCTTCCAGATAAGGCTGTGGTAGAATATCGGCTCTAGAAGAAAGCCATTGTCCTAATTTTATGTATACAGGACCTAAAGAAATGAATGTATCAAGTATTTTACGAGCATTTTTTCTAAATTGTTCTAAATCGATTTCGTTTCCCTTATGATTAATCCATTTTTTTCTATCTTTACGTAAGGCAAAGATTGATGGTAAAAGTTTGAGTGATACCTGAATTGTTCTAATAGTGGACATTATATTTACTCCAAATAATTTTTAATTTTTTTAGTTGTTGTATATCCCAAATATCCAGTAATTATTGATGAAACTAAGCTAGAGACAAGGATTGATTTTTTTGATTTTTTATTAAGAATTCTTTTTGTAATTTGTGAACCGGCAAAGATTGCACACGCCAAACCAATCAAAACCTCAGGAGCATCATGAACTAAATGTCCAACCGGATCTTTTCTAGGATCAACTCTATCAGTATGAACTAAAAATTTTTCATCGTATTCTCTAATGTGTAAATTACCATAACGATATTGTTTCTGTGCTCCATTTTTTTGTCCAAGGAATGTTTCTTCTGCTTCTTCTAGCATGAATTCTCGTAATTCTTTTGGAACTTCAATCTCATCTCCAGGCATATTCGCAAGATCTAGTAATTGCTTATAATCTTACAGGATCTTTTTGAACCTAGCAGAGTTCATAAAACTCGTGAAATTCATTAAAAATTCAAAAACAAAAGAAAACTAGATAGTGAATTAATTGAAGAAATTTTTGTATCAACTCAACAATATAAAATTAAAAACCTAGGATTCATTTATTCTATCTTTTGTAAACATTACAAAACTAATCGTAAAAACTGCTAACATTGCAACTCCTGGAACATATGCATAGTTAAACCCAATATCAGGATGAACTGTTTGGTGATAGTAATTGATTGAGAGTGTCATAGCTAATAAAATAACTCCAACAATTGTTAGTTTTTGATGTGTTTCCAACAAATATGATTTTGTTAATAACTATATGAATTTAGAAAATGAATAAAATTTAGAGAAGCGGGGTAGTGATAAATCCCACAATACTTCCAGCTAGAAACAAAAACATATTTTTTCCCATACCCAACAATACCACTTGAAGATAAGGTGTAATTTGATATAAATTTTTTATAATTATGAGGGAATAATTGATTAAGGTTCTATCTGAGACAGTTTTTGAATTACTTGTTCAAGTTCTGCCTTGTTTTCAGTAATTACACGATTAATTGTATTAATTTCTTCATTTATTTGATCTAGATGAATATTATCAGAGTTTTTTATTTGAGATTCAAGATCTTTTAAAATTTCTTGATTGTATTGGTTGATTTTTTCTAATTCATTTTTGTATTTCTCTAATTGTTCATATTGGTTAGAAATTTCAGGAATTTCAACATATTCTTGATTTGTAATAAAACCTAAAGAAATTACAATACTACCTACAACCAAAACTCCAAGAAGAACAATAATACTTAATCTCAATTAATCTTGCTTCTCCGTTTTAGATTAAAAATTTAGTTACTAGCCTTGATTGCAGCATTTTTACGCCTACGTATTATGTAAATTCCTGCGCCTATTGCAATAATAATTGGAATTATAATTAGTGTAGAGTCAGGTCCATCTTCATCATCACTTGATGATTCTTTAACAAAGATAGTTGTCTCATAAATGAAAAAATGTTCATCCCTTACATCGTCTTTGTATCTGGTAGTAATTTTGATATCATGTTCTCCATATTGTGGTTCTCCATCAAATTCAATTGGAACATTAAATGGGACAGGAGAATCAGTTTCAATTTCATCAATAAACTGAATTGTCTTTTTTATATTTGAATTTCCAACAGATTCAACTGTAACAAAACCAAACAAGGCATCTTGATTTCCTTCATTAATTATTTCACCAATTATCATTTGTGTACCAGATAATTCAATGACATCAACATTGTAGATTGATAAATCAATTAAGCCTTGAACAAAGAAATCTGCAATTCTAGAGATAGTATGTTTGTCACCATGGGCATTAAAATAAGTAATTTCAATTGGCGCTCGTAATGTATCACCTTTCAGAGATTCTGGAACATAGACATCAAGCTCAATGAATTTTTTTTCTCCAGGTTCAATTTCACCAACTTGCCAATCAGTATTCAAAATAACAACGTTTTCAACATTGGTTACTGACTGAGTTGTAGATGCTCTTTCACTTTGTGTATTTTGTAATCCAACATCTACACTAGAAACTGGTGCAGTTCCATCATTTGAGATTTCAATGGTTACATGATTTTGTTTCAAAGATGTAAGGAATGGGTTTAATGCACGTACATTTATCACACTTTCTCCAGTTACTTTGAAATTAAAATCCTCAAATGCAGTTCGAACTCCTGATTCCCTTAATCTAGAATAATCTACTTTTACAGTTCCCGGATATTGCTGAATACCAACATCATCATCTATATCTACAAAAAATGTCAAATGGAAATTATCTCCAGCAATAGAGTTGGAATCGGCATCTGCATAAATGACTGAACTTGAACCATCTGAGGATGAAAATCCTAATGGTAATGATAGTTGACCTCTAATTCCTGTAATATCCTGAGTTCCAACGTTTGCCATTACAACTGTAAATGGAGTATTGTGATCACCTGAACTTATTTCGAATTTTTCATCAATAAGTCCAAAATATGCATCAAGGAATTTGACATCCCCAAAGTCTCGCTCAAATGGGGAATTACCAAATCCTCCAGAAGTAATTTGAGCATAAGAGAGATCAAAAACAAATGGTAAAAGTCCGATAACAAATAATGGTAACAAGAATTTAAGATTCATTATACTAAAACCTCCATTTTAGATGGTTGATCATCTGCAAAGGCTCTACCATCTTTTATTGTAATCACTTTATCAACATCGCCAAAATGTTGTCTATCGTGTGTAACTATAATGAATGTTTGATTAAGTTTTTTTGCCATAGATTTCATTAATTGAACTATAATATCTGATGTAACTGAATCTAGATTACCAGTAGGTTCATCTGCTAAAACAATTGAAGGTTTATTGATTAATCCTCTTGCAATTGCTGCCCTTTGAGCCTGTCCACCTGAAATCTTGTTTGCGCGTTTGAATGTTTGATCTTCAAGTCCAACTGCTTTTAGCAAATCTTTAGCATCCTTTTCAGCAGCATCATCAGAGTCTCCAATTTGTCTTGGGAGTAATACATTTTCTAAAACTGTAAGATCACTAAGTAAATTAGAGAATTGGAATATGAATCCCAATTTTTTATTTCTAAATGAAGAAATGTTATTGTCATTAAGTGTAGTAGTATCTATTCCATCTATGGAGATTTTTCCTTTTGTTGGCTGATCTAATAATCCAATCATGTTAAGTAATGTAGATTTACCAGAACCAGAACTTCCAACAATTAGAACAACTTCTCCTTGTTCAATTGAGAGTGATACGTCATCAAGGGCTTTTACTTGACTATCTCCTTCACCGTAAATCTTACTTAGATTACTAATTTCAAGTACTCTAGACAGTTCTCATCGCCTCCACAGGTAATCGCTTAGTTGCCCTATACGACGGGTACAATGATGCAATAATTGCCAAAATAAATGAGGTCAAAGCAGTTTGTATGATTTTTCCCCAGTTGTAGGTTACTTCAAGAGGGAGACTGTTATTGAATGACATTTTTGTGACATCTGCATATACTGTGTAACCTAAGCCTGCTGCAGTTCCTACTCCAGCTCCAATTGCTCCAATAATTATTCCTTGGAAAATAAAAATTAGTAGAATATCTTTTCGTTTAGCTCCAATTGCTCTCATAATACCAATTTCTTTAGTTTTTCCATTAACTAGCATCATTTGAATTGTAAGAATAGCAAATGCAGATGATCCCATTCCAAAATATCCAATCATACTAATCATTGCAATACCAGATCTAAAACCAGCAAGTTGTTGTTCAGCTGATTCTTCAATAGTTTCTGCAATAAAATCATCATTAGGAAATGAACGTAAAAAGAATTCCTTTACTTCAAATGCTTTTGAAGGATCACTTAGTTTTACCATTAACGAACCTGTATCACCAGGTCTATTCAACATATCACGTAAAGTATCAATATGTATAACTGCAGTATAATCAAATCCTTGACCACCAGGAGAATTTGCAATTCCTGAAACTGTAAATCTTCTAATTTGATCCTCTCCCCATCTATCGACTACAAGGACTTTAACACTATCACCTACTTTAGCTCCTCCGAGATCTTTTGCTACATTAGAACCTAAAACCATGGAATTTCTTGAAAATACATATTTTCCATCTGAAACAGTTTCATGAACAGTTGATGCTCTAATATCACGAAATGGATCAATACCAACAATTGGAATTCTAGTTTCTTCAATTAATTTTCCATTTTTTGTCATATTCATTTCAGCAGTCGATGAAAGCCGCGGCGTCGCCGCTTCAACATATGGAATTCTTTCAAACCAACTTACAAGTGACAAATCAGATTTATCGATAAAATCAGATTCATCAGTTACAAGAACATCACCATTTCTGTAATCACTGATGTCTCTAACTATAGCATCAAACAATCCTTGAAAAATTACAAAATTTACATGTATTACTAAAATCCCAATGGTTACAGCTAAGACTGCACCAACCAAACTTCCTTTTTTGTTGAATAGCATTCTTTTTGCTAATCGTAACCTATAATCCACAAGAATTATTAAAATGTCTGATATTTAATGTCTATGATGTCTAATAGTTATATTATAGACAATCTTATATTTAATTAGTAATTTATCTATTGTATTGAGGTACTTTAGGTGATATAATGGACAATTTAGATATGAATATCCTAAGCAGGTTATTGAACAATTGTAGAGAGTCTGATAGACAAATAGGCATAGAGTTAGGAATTTCGGGAGGTGCAGTACGAGCTAGAATTCAAAAAATGGAAGAATCAAAGGTGATTGAGAAATTTTTCATCAAAGTTGAACCTCCAGTATTAGGTAATGGTGTATTGTATTTTGTTGTGTCAGGTGAAAACATCAATGAAGTTTTAGAACAATTAAGTCTTGTAGGAGAACCGTATTTTGTAGCACCGTGTATAGGTGGAATTACAGTTTGTAGTATTGTTGTAAAAGATAATCTTGATCAGAAAATTGAACTTGCAAATAAATTGATGAAAGATCTCAAAGTATTATCTATTTTTGAAGCAGAAAATCCAGGGTTTAATTCTAATTTTACAAAAACAGATTTAGAAATTTTAGAAGAATTGATCAAAGATCCCAGACAAAAAATTGAAAAAATTGCCAAAAATACAAGCATGTCAACAAAAACAATTACTAGATGTATTGAAAAATTACAAAATAATGACGGAGTTCAATTTACTCTAGTTTATGATCCTAAAAAAATTGATAATTTTATCTTACATGCCATTCTTACTTGGATAGATGGGGATCTGAAAGAAACATTAGAAATCATGGATAATGAATTTTCAAAATCATATCTACAAATTCCATTTATTGCAAAAAATCAAATTGTTTTGTTAATGTATAGTGAAAATATTTTCAAAATGGATGAACTAACACAAAAAGTTAGAACCATTAAAAATGTAAAATCAGCTGATTTATTCATCCCCAAAAAAATTTCATTTTATACCAAGTGGTTAGAAAGAGCTATTTCTGATTCCAAGAAATCATCCAAATTACATCTAACATATCAAACAAATTAAATAATAACAATTTTTGATATATTATATGAAGAAAAAGGTAATCTATGAAGGAAAAATTTTAGGTCTTAGTGTTTATGAAGGAAAAATAGAAGGAAGGAAAGTAAAGCGTGAAATGATTGAGCATCGTGGTGCTGCAGCGATGCTTGCCTTTGATGAAGAAAAAAAGGTAATTCTTGTTAAACAACATAGATTTCCTCATGGTTATGTCTTAGAGATTCCTGCAGGGACATTAGAAAAAAAAGAAAAACCAGTAAAATGTGCATTTAGAGAATTAGAAGAAGAAACAGGATATAGAGCAAAAAAGATGACTCCGTTGATTACCTATTATCCATCAATTGGCTATAACACAGAGACAATTCATTGTTTTGTAGCCTCAGGATTAAAGAAAATTGCGGATTTGAAGCTAGATGAGGATGAAATACTCTCAGTCGTGAAGATGGATATGCAAAAGCTGCTAAGAATGATAAAATCAGGAAAAATACAAGATTCAAAAACAATTTGTGCAGTTTTGACGTATGCTACCAAAAAGAAACTGTACTAATTATTCATTGTAGATAGGCTGTACAAGATCTGCAACATCAGCCCAAGATTGTGCGATTCTTTCAAACATATACACCAAATCAAGAAAGTCTATCGGTATTTCTTTTTTATTGCCTAATGTAGTTTTAAGCGAGTTAAGATTCTCTTCATATTTCTTATGTAAAGAAATTGCCTCTATTGCCAAGAGTCTATCAGGTTTTGTAAATGCATCAATTGATTTTTCTGCAAGTTTACTGAAATCTTTTACTACGTTAAAGATTTTTTTAGAATATGTTTTTGATAATGATGAATTATAAATAAAATTTGAAAGCTCAACAATAGAATCACCTGCATTCTCAAGAAGATTTGCTGCAACTCGATAATCGAGAACATCAATATTTTCTAAATTAAATACATTAGCTAATCTTCTATCAACAAGTGCACTACGAATTAAACGAACAAGTAAGAAATATTGTCTATTTACCTCAACATCCCTATTTGATAATGTCTGTAAATTAGATTTGTCATCTAAAATTAAACCATTGAATGTGTCATCATACATACCAAGTGCAATCGAACTCATTCTTTTGAGAATTTTTTCTGGGTTGAGTGTTGTTGCATCTAAAAGAAATTGCATGTTAATGTGAGAAGCATCTTCTTCAATGATTTCCATCCCTACTAATCTTCTCATAGAATTACGAATTTTTTCTCTATCTTCACCCGGAATAGTTGATTTTGAATTTATTTGAATTACATCGTATCCTAAAAGATATGCTCCTGTAATGTCAGCTACAATATTTTCTTCTTTTGGAAGAGGGTAAGAAATTACAAGTTCTTTTGTAGGTCGTGTCTCTTTGTTTGCAGATATTGAAATGCTATCTTGTCCAGTTTCAATTTCAACTTGACTACTTTTATCAAGATTATTTGCATCAACCCATTCTTTTGGTAATGATACTAGGAGGCTACTTCCAATTCGTTGTAGGCGTCGAACAAATTTAGTCAATTTATACTAGTTTAATTAATTTAAGCCATATTCTTATATTTTGTGTTAAGTTTAAACTCAGATCAATGGAGGCAACAGCATTTTGTCCTGCACACATTACAGGCTTTTTCAAGGCTCATTTAGATGATAATCAAGATAATTTAGAAAATTTAGGCTCTATGGGAGCAGGTTTCTCAATTAAAGAAGGAGTTACAACTAGAGTAAAAATTGATACAAAAAACAATCAAGAATCATATTTTAAAATTACAACAAAGGGATATCAATCAGATAAAACAGATATTTCAGAATATGTTTTAAATGAATTTTTAAAACTTGGTGAATTTTCAGAAAAGTTTTTTGATATTAAACATGAAATAGCAATTCCAGTAGGATATGGTTTAGGTTCTAGTGGTGCTGTTGCATTATCATTATCATTTGCATTAGATCAAGCATTAGATACAAAATTAGATAAAACAATGATAGGACAAATTGCACATAATGCAGAAATAAATTGTAAAACAGGATTAGGTGATGTTTTAGCATCATTTCATGGAGGTTTTGAAATTCGTGTTAAGCCAGGTGCACCTGGAATTGGAAGTGTTGAAAAAATTCCTACAGATAAAATATCAATTATTATGATATGTTTTTCTCCTATTTCTACAAATAAATTCATCAAAGAGCGTTTGACTCAAATTAATGGTCTTGGTGGAAAAATGGTAGACAAGTTATTAGAATCAAAAGATTATGAACATTTTCAAGATATGTCTTTAGAATTTGCAAAATATGTAGATGTAATGACACCGAGAATGCAAAAATTAGTAGATGAATTGAATGAAAATAATATCAAATGTGGAATTGCACTTTTTGGGGAAACAGTTTTTTCAATGGTTCCAAAAGAAAAAGTAAGCAAAGTTTTAGAGATTTTAGAAAAATATTCTGAAGCTGAAATAATAAATTCAGAATTAGACAATAGTGGGGCCAGAGTTCTTTACAATTAATTGAAATCAAATGTCATTAATTCCAAAATCACATCCAAGAGCCAAGTCATTAATAATTCGTGAAAAATTAGTTAATGGATTTGAAAAGGGATTAGTTGCCAAAGAAGGGCTTTTGGCACAAGGTAGAGGAGAAGCGTTTGATTATCTATTAGGAGAGAAAACAGGCAAGGCTGCAAAGCATTCCATCAAGGCAGCTTCTGCACAACTACTTTTGGCAAATATGCCTGTAATCTCAGTTAATGGGAACATTGCAGCACTATGTCCCAAGCAAATCATAAAACTATCAAAGCAAACCAAGGCAAAACTTGAAGTAAATTTGTTTTATGCAAATGAAAAAAGAAAAAAGGCAATCATAAAGACTCTCAAAAATAATGGCGCAATAGAAATTTTAGGTACAAATCCTAGTTCATCAATAAAACTACCAGGAATTGATTCAGCTAGAAGAATTGTAGATAAGAATGGGATTTTTGCAGCAGATGTTGTAGTTGTACCATTAGAAGATGGAGATAGAACAATGGCACTTAGAAAAGCAGGAAAGATAGTCATAACATTTGATCTGAATCCTCTTTCAAGAACATCACAGACTGCAAATATTACAATTGTTGATAATGTTACACGTGCAATTGATTTGTTAATTGATGAATCCAAAAAATTATCTAAGAAAAATCCTAAAGTTCTTCAAAAAATTGTAGATGATTTTGATAATAAGAAAAATCTCACAGAAAATATAATCCAAATAAAAAATAATCTTTCAAGGAGGGCAAGAATTGCATAAATCAGTACAAGATATTATTAATATGAAAAAAGAGAAAAAGAAAATCTCTGTCATTACAAGTTATGATTATACTTTAGCTTCTCTATGTGATAAAGCAGGAATTGATGTGTTACTAGTTGGAGATAGTGCAGGAATGGTAATGCTTGGTTATGAAAATACAATTCCTGTAACTATGGATCAAATGATAATGTTTACTGAGGCAGTAAGTAGAGCACGAAGTAATTCATTACTTGTAGCAGATTTACCATTCATGTCATATCAAGCAAGTATAGAAGATGCAATTACTAATTCAGGAAAACTAATCAAAGCAGGAGCTGATGCTGTAAAACTTGAAGGAGGATCAATTATGGCTGAAACAATTAGTGCAATTGTAGATGTAGGAATTCCAGTGATGGGACATATAGGATTACAACCACAGACAACAATGCTTTCACAAGGATACAAAGTTCAAGGAAAAACAAAAGATACTGCAATGAAACTAATTACAGATGCAAAAGAGCTTGAAGAAGCAGGTGTGTTTAGTATTGCATTAGAAATGATAAGTCATGAAGTTGCAGAAATTATTTCAGAATCTATCAGTATTCCTACAATTGGAATAGGTTCAGGAGTAAATTGTGATGGACAAGTACTAGTTGTTCAGGATTTACTTGGAATGTACGAAAAAATAAAACCAAAATTTGCAAAAAGATACATGAATTTGTCTAAAGATATAGTAGATTCACTTGAAAATTTCAAAAAAGATGTAGAAACAGGTACGTTTCCTGCAGAAGAAAATTGGTTTTCAATGAGTGATGATGAATTAAAAAAATTACGTGAGCAGATTGGTAGTTAAAAAATTAAAGAAAAATGATCATCCATCATTAGATATTGTTGATTCACATGGTGTAGAATTATCTGGAAAAAGAATAGTTTTGTGTGTTACAGGAAGTGTTGCAGCATACAAGGCAATAGAACTTGCAAGATTACTAATGAGACATGGTGCTGATGTTAGATGTGTAACAAGTGAGGCTGTAACAAAATTAATTCAGCCTGATTATTTCAAATGGGCTACAGGAAATGATGTAATAACAAAACTTACAGGTAAACTAGAACACATCAAACTAGCAGATTACAAGCAATCAGATTTGATAGTTGTGTATCCTGGAACTGCAAATACTTTAGGAAAATTAGCAAATGGAATTGATGATACTCCTGTTTCTACTGTACTTACTGTAGGATTTGGATCAAAAATTCCAATTTTGATGTGTCTTGCAATGCACGAGTCAATGTATGAGAATTCTGCCATTAAAAAGAACATAAAATTTCTTAAAAATAAAATCGAGTTTCTTTCACCAAAACTAGTTGAAGGAAAAGCAAAAGCTCCAGAACCTGAAGATGTATTAAACAATGTCTTAAAGAAATTTGGATTCTCATCTGTACTAAAAAATAAAAAAGTGTTAATGACTGCAGGGCCAACTATAGAATACATTGATCCAGTTAGAGCAATAACTAATCTTAGTTCTGGAAAGACAGGGATACTTTTAGCTTCAGAATTAATTTCTGCAGGTGCTAAAGTAACTCTAGTTTATGGTCCTGGAAGTCAAATTCCTACCAAAGGAATCAAAGTGATTAACGTTACTACAAGTAAAGAAATGTTTGATGTAACAAAAAAAGAATTAAAGAAAAAATATGATATTGTAATAATGGCTGCAGCAGTATCTGACTATACACCAGAGAATCCATCAAAATCTAAAATAAAAAGTGATAAAAAATCACTAATAATTAGGCTCAAAAAAGCTCCAAAAATCATTGATCAGGTAAAAAAATATCAAAAAAAGGCATTACTAATAGGATTCAAAGCTGAAACCAATTTAGCAAAAAACGCATTAATCAAATCAGCACAAAAAAAGATGAAAAGTACTGGAGCTGATATAATAATTGCAAATGATATTGGAAAAAAATATGAAAAAAATACTGACTATAATCAAATAATTATTGTAGATGATAAAAAATCAATTACATCAAGTTGGAATAAAAAAGAAAAGATTGTAAAAATTATTAAAAAAGAAATTGAAAAGAAATTAGAATGAAAAATTCTGAATTACGAAAACTGGTATCAGAATACAAAGAAATTAGAAATAAAGAAAAAAAGAAACATGTAGATAATCTCAAATTATCTGAAAAATTAAAAGAAATCGAGTATAGATATTTTCATGAAACAGGAAGAACATTAAAATCAGATTTAAAAGAGTTTAAAGAAAATTGAAAATAAAATCATCTGAATACAAAAAACGAAATATGGTAATTTGGAATGAGGTAGCTCCACGATATCATAAAAGATGGGCAACTGCAAAGCGTGGACCATTTCAAAGTACAAAGAAACTAGTAAAATCACTTGAAATCAAAAAAGGAGATCATGTTCTTGATGTTGCAAGTGGTACAGGCGTTGTTACAAAATTATTAAATCAAAAAGTGGGAAAATTAGGATATGTAATTGGTGCAGACACATCAACTACTGCAATAAAGGTTGCAAAAAAATGGAATAGTAAATCTCCAAATCTTTTGTTTGTAAATGCTGATGCTGAAAATTTTTCATTCAAAGAAAAATTCGATATCATAACATGTCAATATGCATTGTTTTTTTTCCCAAATTCCCAAAAGGCTCTAAAAAATATGAGAAACAGTCTCAAAAAAATAGGTAAATTAGGAATATCTGTTCATGGTCATTCAGATAGAGTTCCATATTTTGATAGTATCTTTGATGCTGTAACTCAATTTATCCCAAATTATGTTCCACCAGGAACTCCAGATTTTGATAGATTTGGAACAAAAAAATCACTCAAAGATGAAATAAAAAAAGCAGGCTTCACAAAAATCAAAGTAAATGATTATGATTTTCCATACAGTCCAGGTACATTTGAGCAGTATTGGGGGAATTATTTGAGATATGTTGCAAAACCAATCAAAGAGAAACTAGACAAATTAGAAAAATCTCAAAAAAAAGAGCTTAAAGAAATGATAAAAGAGAATACAAGACCATACACAAAAAAAGATGGAGTAATACAATTTCCTTGGGAAGTTTTAATTTTAACTGCAAAATACTAGAAATTCAAAGGGATACAAATGGTCAAAGATAGAAAAAAGAAAGAAGAAGTTCCAAAGAAAAAGAAATCAGAACTTGGGGCATTTCTTAAAAAAAGAGCACCAATTTACTTGGCAGTTATTGCAATGCTTGTGATTTTTGTAGTACCTGAACTGACAAAAGGTAGTTTAGAGAAAAGTTTTCCAGAACTTTCTACTGAAGAACAACAAGTAATCGACATTTTGATGCAGTATGATGGACCAAATGAGGAGGGATTAACAGTAATGGATGCAATTACAAAGAAAATCAGTGAGGAATATCCTGAAGAAAAAATCTATGATCATAAAAAAACAGTTGTAGGGTTGAATATTTCAAATGTTAGTTCAGATGAATACAATGTTGCTTTAAATTTTAAAGCACACAAGGGTGAGATGAATTTTGATTGGAATGTAAATACTGGAACTAAAGAAATTACATCAAATAATCCTGAATCAAAACATCTCATTGATGTAGTTGATTTTTATGATTAGGCTCAAATTGTGACTAAATCTTTAGTAAATTTGTGCATTACAATTGGTCTGTCTTTTACAATCAGTGAATCTTCTATTCGAATTCCAAATTTATTTTCAATATAAATTCCAGGTTCAACAGTAATTGCCATATTTTCTTTTAATTTTGTATCACTTCTGTATGAAATAGTTGGAAGTTCATGTACTTCTAATCCAATACCATGTCCAGTTGAGTGAATAAAATATTGACCAAAGTTTTTTTCTTCAATATATTTTCTACATGCAAGATCAACATCTTTGCAATTAACATTAGGTTTTACAGATTTTAATCCTAATTTTTGTGATTCTTTTACTACTTCATATGCTTCATTTGCTTGAGTTGAAATTTTTCCAAGTGCAAATGTTCTAGTTGCATCTGAAACATATCCTTTGTATCTTAGTGTAAGATCAGTTACTACAAGATCACCTTTCTTGAATTTTCTTTGAGATACTTGAGCATGAGGTAAAGCCCCATTTGGACCTCCAGCAATAATAAGAGGGTTAAGTGTAGATTTGTATCCAGTATCAAACATTTGTTGTTCTAATGCATATGTCATCAAAATTGTTTGTAATTCAGATTCCTTTTGACCTACTTTCATCTTTTTTGAGCAGATATCAAACATTTCATCTATAATTTTGGAAGCTTTTTTGAGAATTTGGATTTCTTTTTCGTCTTTAATGATTCGAGAATTGTAAAATGGTTCTGTTGATGATTTTATTTTTGGTATGGATTTTTTTAGAGATGTCATTATAGAATAATTTTGACAGTCAGTACAAACTCGATTTTTTTTAATTTTTTCTACCAGTGAAGAAATCAAGCCAGTTTCACGTTCTGCAGTAATTATAGTACAATCTTCAGACTCGTTTCTTGCTCGTCCCACTTCAAGTTCTGGTGCAATAATGCTAGTTTTCCCATTTTTTTCAAGTAATCCAATTGCCTCGCCCCAAAACCCAGTCATGTAAAACAGGTTTTCAGGCTCAAATGTAACTAACGTATCACAGTCGATCTTTTGAGTATATTTTAGAAGATTCTTTCTACGTTGTTTCACACAAAAAAATCTCTGTTTCATAATTTATGTATGATGTAAAGTTTGTATATGGAAATTTAGACCAGATCGACGTGACAGAAGAAAAAGAGAAGAAAAAAGTAGTTGCGTTACTATCAGGAGGATTAGATAGTCAGCTTGCAGTAAGAATGATGCAAGAGCAGGGTTTTGATGTTTCAGCTGTTGCAATAAAAACTCCTTTTTGTGATTTTGATTGTGGTAGAGGATGTGGATTTGAAATTAGAGAAAGAGCAGATGATCTTAATGTTAATTTAAAGACAGTTTATCTTGGTGATGAATACATTGAGATGTTAAAACATCCAAAACATGGAATCGGTGCAGGTTTCAATCCATGTGTTGATTGTAGAACCATGATGTTTGATGCTGCAAAAAAACATATGGAAGAAATTGGTGCAGAATTTATTATTTCAGGTGAAGTGTTAGGTCAACGTCCGATGAGTCAACATGGACCATCGTTACACACTATTGAAAAAGAATCTAATTTGAAAGGAAAAATTGTTAGACCATTATCAGCAGGATTGTTACCACCAACAGATGCAGAAAAAGAGGGGTTAATCAAAAGAGAAAATCTTGGAATGATTAAAGGAAGACAAAGAAAAATTCAAATACAAATGGCAAAAAAATATGGAATTGAAAATCCTCCTAATGCTGGTGGTGGTTGTCTGTTAACAGAGCCACAATTTGGAATTAAAGCTAAAGATTTGTTTGATCATATTGAAACTCCTACAATTAATGAAATTGATTTATTAAAAATTGGAAGACATTTTAGATTAGATGAAGAAACAAAATTTGTTGTTGGAAGAAACAATGATGAAAATGAAATGATCAAAGCAATTGCATTACCTGGAGATATTTTACTTGAAGCCAGAGATGATGTAGGACCAGTTTCAATTTTACGTGGTAAAAATGCAAAAGATCATGTAGAATTTGCATCATCTGTAACGCTCAGATATTCTGATGCTGCAAAAAATCAACAAGGAGTTGTTACAGTAAAAAGGGATGATTCATCTGAAGAAATTACTACTCAGAGAGCAGAAGAAGCATCTTACATTAAATTTAGAATGTAGGCGTGAAATTTTTTAAAAATTAGTTCAAACTAAAGAAGAGTTTTTGAATAAGTAGATCGCATTTTCAACAAGGATGCAAAAACAAGAAAACCCCACATATCTGAAAGCCATAACAATTAGAGATATCAGTGATGTTCATTCGATTCAAGAAGACATCAAGAAAGGTATGATTTTGATTCTAAGGGTTACACCCTTAGCACAAAAAGATGTAGAACAACTTCGTAAAGTGGTTGAAGAATTGTATTCTATTGCAAAAAGTGCTGGTGCGGATATTGCAAGATTAGGAGAAGAGCGAATTATTGTTGCTCCATCTAGTATAAAGATCTGGAAACCGGAATACGATCTAAAATAATTTTATTGCTTCTTGAACTTGAGGGTAATGTGCAGGAACTTTGTACATTCGTCCTATATTCATTGCAAGGTTTTTTGATTTTGAACGTTCACCATGATTAACTAATACTCGACGAAGTTTTGGTCTTAATCTTTGTACAAATGACATTAATTGATTATAATCACTATGCCCACTAAATCCATCAAGTTTTTCAACACCACAATTGATCGTTACAACTTCAACTTTACCTTCTTTACCTAACATGGTTGCTTGTTTAGAACCATCAAGAACTCGTCTTCCCAAAGTTCCATTAACTTGGTAAGAGACAAACAATACTTTGTTCTTTTTATCAGGTGCAATATTTTTGAAGTATTCTAAAACAGGACCACCTTCTAGCATTCCTGAGGTTGCTAAAATAATACACGGTGAATCATCTCTCATTGGTTCTTCTCTAGCATCTGAATGTTCAATGTTAGTAAAATATTCAGAATCAAATGGATTATCATCTGTCTCTAAGATCTTTTGTTTGAGTTCTCTTGCAAGATATTCAGGATATGATTCATGTATTGCTGATGCCTCAGAAATCATTCCTTCTGTAAAGACTGGTGCTTCAACCATTTCTCCTGATTTCATATAATGATCAATTACCATCATAATTTCTTGTGCACGGCCAACTGCTGGAATAGGTATCAAAACTTTACCTCCGTCGGCTAAAGTG
>Ga0233434_1001314_pt1 | contig 24813 bp, 21 predicted proteins | sample SI_122_August201_4_FD_182738 | JGI IMG/M metagenome (GOLD analysis project Ga0233434, IMG submission 182738) | Seawater microbial communities from Saanich Inlet, British Columbia, Canada - SI_122_August2016_120_MG | ecosystem: Environmental > Aquatic > Marine > Inlet | place: Canada: British... | reverse complement strand
CAGCGAAAATGCACGCACCCTGCAAGCCGCCGAGGCGATGCGCGCCGGCGATGCGGCATCCTTGGGCCGTCTGATGAATGAGAGCCACCGCAGCTTGCGCGATGATTTTTCAGTCTCGAGCCCAGCCTTAGATGCAATGGTCGAATGCGCACATGCACAGACTGGCTGTTATGGCGCGCGCATGACCGGTGCCGGTTTTGGCGGGTGCGCGGTAGCCCTGGTCGCCGGCGAAGCCGCCGAAGCCTTCGCCGCCGCTACCGAGGCCGCCTACCGACAAGCCACCGACAATAATCCCAGCGTTTATATCTGCGAGGCGACCGACGGCGCGGCCTTGCTGGAATAATCGGCCTTACCCAGGTGTGCATTGCACCAAGTTATAAGTACAGCAGATCGTATGCGGTCAGTAAAACAAATTGCGATACAGACGGCTGCTATCTACAAGGATTGGTGCCGGCACTGGTTAAAAGCTCTCAAACAAGTACCCCTTGGCACGCACCCCGTCCGGGAAAACCCGCTCAGCAAACACGTCGCTGTATCTATCGACTGATGATCGCTATCCAGCGTGTGCTTCTTGTTTATTAAAGCGATAGATCCGCTGCGCCCGATCTGAAAGCCCATCCATCATTTCCTTAGCCAATGGTTCCGCCGCTTTCTTTTGATAGCCCAAACTCGGGAAGTGGCGGTGATAGACCAGCGATAACATAGTACGCCGATGCACTGTGCGATTGGGCATCGCCCGATGCCAAAGACGCATATCGCGCACCAACGTCGAACCCGCCGGCATATTGGTGCGAATGGACGGCACGGTCTTCGCTCGTTTCTCCAACCCGCCGACCCGGCCAATATCCGCCGGATCTATCGTCGCCTCGTGATCCGTAATAAGGTGTGTGCCGGGCCACACTTCAGTGCTGCCATTTTCTTCGGCAAAATCGACCAAGGGGATATGCACGACGATCATATGCGGCGGCATAGCAATGGGCAGGTCCGGAAAAAGATGCAGTTGATCGCGGTGAATCACCTGCGTCTCCGGCCAATTCGGCGCCGTGGAATTGCAGTGATAGGGCAGCTTAGCCCAAAAATCCTTGCCGATCATGATCTCCATAATCTGCAGCGCCCATGGATTTTCAATCGCCAACGGGTCAATAAAGGGCATACTCAAAAGATCACCCGGCACACGGTCTTCGACATGCGCGTCCCAGGCCTCCCGCATGCGATCGATCCACTCCCCGCTCATTGTTTCTTCTAAAACGACAAAGCCGCTTTCGCGCACCTGGCGCACCGCTTCGAAGAGGGTCTCGTCGTTCAACGACTGCTGTCGTATTTCTTCAGATGAAATTTTCATATCATGCGATTCCTCTGTCAGCGGGCAATGCACCGAATATCAAGATCAACGCAAATACGCCGCCTCCACCTTCGCCAGCGCCGCTACCACATCTGCCACCTCCTGTTCACCCCAATTTTCGTGGATCGACATAACACAATGACGCTCAGCCGATTCCACGGCATTGGGACAGGGAAACGCTGCATTCCGGTCGCCCTGATAGGCCGGCAATCCCCACGGATAGTCGCTGCCGGGAAAAACGTTGCGCTCCTTAAACCAAATGGCCTCCGAAGGGATGTACCGATACGACGCCGACACCGGGACCCCCTCCGCGGCGACCGCCTTTGCGAAGGAATCCTTGTCGACGGTGAGTTTGTCGACATCAACGTGAAAACGCATAAACCAGTAGACGCCTTGCGTCTGCTCAGCCTGCCAACCCAACCGCACGGCCTTGAGCCCGGCAATGCCCTCTTCAATCTGCGCGGCCACCTGATGGCGCCGGTCGTTCATCGCCACAATCCGGCGCAATTGCACCCGTCCAATAGCCGCCGACAGATCGTTGCCGTTTAAATTGAGCCCGGCCCGCAAATTAGAAGTGGCCTCGGTATTAAACGGCTTGCCTCGGTCGGAGAAACGCTTGGATTCCCAAACTAGCGCCTCGTCCCGAGTAAAGACCACACCCCCTTGTGGACCTGTCGCATGGTGCTTGCCGCTCATCGTCGAAAAGGCGGCTATATCGCCAAAGGTCCCCACCATTCGGCCCTTGTACAGGGCGCCGTGCGCCTGTGCGCAATCTTCAACAATGGGTATGCCGCGTGCCTGTGCCAGTTCCAGGATCGGATCCATATCCGCCGGTTCCCCGGCGATATGCGCGACGACGATCGCGCGGGTATGCGGCGTCAACACCGCCTCGATTTGCTCAGCACCGGCGTTAAACGATCCCGGTGCCGCATCGCTGACCACCGGCACCTGGCACAATAAAGCCACCGGCATCGCACCGCCCGGATCCGTAATCGGCGGGATCACCACCTCGCCGGCCGTTTGCAACTCGAGCGCGCCCAAAGCAACATAGAGCGCCGAAGTGCCCGAGTTGACTAGATCGGCGTAGCCCCCGCCCATAAATGCGGCGAACTCCTGTTCATAGGCCAATTCTTCCGGGCCACTGTAATGGATCGCGTTGCCGCTCTCTATCGCCGCATCAAAAAGCTTGACCGCTACCGCTCGCTCCTCCTCGCCAAAAAGATGCCGTTTGGGAAACGGTGTTTCGCGAATTTTCACCCCTCCATCAATCGCCAACATATCGTTCGTTTTCCTTTCCGCGTTGCTCAACGCCAAAATCTACTCCTATATTAAAACAACTCTTTCACCTGGACCAATACATGGATTCGCAGTTATCCCTCTGGCCCCTAGTGTTGGGCCCTTTGTCTGTCACCGCACTAGCGGTGCCGTTTGTCAAACGATTGGCCTGGCGCTACAATCTCGTCGATCGACCCGAAACCGGGGCCCACAAATCACACGAGCAACCCACGCCCTACGGCGGTGCCATAGCCATCTTCTGCGGTTTGCTGCTCAGCCTATATGTAGTTTTGCCCTATCTAGTACCCATCCTGCAACAGCAGGCCATCGAGGGCAATCATGCTTGGTTATTGGGTTCGCTTTTGGTCGCGGGCGACTTTATGCAAAAAGGAGCCGATCTTTCGCTACTGCTCGCCGGCGGATTCGCCCTGTTCTTACTCGGGCTTGCCGACGACTGGCGCGGTTTGCCCCCTCTGCCCCGATTTCTCGCACAACTATTCATCATCACCGCCGTCGTCGCCACCTTGCCGGCCTGCCGCTTGTCGCTCTTTCCCGAGGTGCCTCTCCTCAATATGGCCCTGACGGTCTTCTGGCTCACCGCAATGAGCAATGCCTTCAACTTCCTCGACAATATGGACGGACTCAGCGCCGGCATCGCCGCCATCAACCTGATATTCCTGGCCTTTATGGCCTTATTGGTACGCGATTTCGCACTGGCCACCTTTTGTCTTGTGCTCTTCGGCGCGCTCTGCGGATTCCTACTCTACAACTTACCGCCAGCGACGATCTTCATGGGCGACGCCGGCGGCCTCTTTCTCGGGTATAGCGTCGCGGCCATCGCCGTCCTGCTCAGCCAGACCTACGCCGAAGTTACTCTTTTCGCCGCGCATCAGCTAGCTTCTCTACTGGTGCTGGCCGTACCCATATACGACTTTGCCAGCGTCAATCTAATCCGCATCCGCACTGGGTCCAAACCCTGGATCGGCGACAAAAACCACATCAGCCACCGTCTAGTGCGTTTGGGGCTGTCGCGGCGCGGCGCAGTACTCGCAATCTATCTGGTCACCACATTGACCGGCCTGTCCGCGCTATTGGCGCTGCACTTCAACCAACCCTCCTGGATCGCCATCGGTCCATTGCTTATCGGTGTCATCGCTATCGCCGACCGCTTGAGCTATCGCGCACCGGAATCCGCATAGACCCGCTACCCATACAAACCCCTCCAGTCTCGCAACACCGGGCACCTACGTTTTCTTCGGTGTATAGGCCAGCAAAGTCTCGAGCGTCGAATAACCCACGACCGGATACACCATAGCCCGCGCATGGCTGGTGGTGAGCACCGCTAATTACGAAGCATATTTTCGGTCGTCGCGCAGCATTTTGCACATTAACACTGTTGCTATCCCGCGGCAACAAAGCTCCGCTTTGACAAACATATTCAACCCCGATCCATTTTCTAATTCCCCATCGTCTATTGTCAATCCCCCGGGCAATAGCTTGATTATTCTGGTGCCCATTTCACTAACCATCGCCAGTTTACAAACGTCTTTTATTAATCTGCCCGACCTCTTAGGAGCCCCATGCAGACCACCATATTAGGCCGCACCGGCCTCACCGTCTCCCGTATGGGCGTCGGTGCAGGAGGCCCCAGCCAGATCGGTCGTAAAACCGGCCTTAGCGAGAACGAATCCGCCGACCTGCTCCGCCACGCCTTCGACCAGGGCGTCAACTTCGTCGATACTGCAGAGGGCTATGGCACTGAGCCCATCGTCAGGCAGGCGTTACAGGGTCGCGACCGGTCGTCCATTATCGTCTCCACCAAGAAATCGACCCGCAGACAGGAAGTCAACGCCCAAACGCTACAGGCCAGTCTCGATCAGAGCTTACAAAACCTAGGCACCGATTATATCGACCTCTACAACCTGCACGGCGTGGTTCCGCAAGACTATCCCCGGCTCGTTACCGACATCTACCCCATATTGCAAAAAGCGCAGGACCAGGGCAAGATCCGCTTTGTCGGCCTCAGCGAGATGTTCAACGAAGACCTTGGCCATACGATGCTGCAAATGGCACTCACCGACGATCTCTGGGACGTATTAATGGTCGGCTTCAACCTGTTAAATCAGACCGCCCGTGAAAAAGTATTCGCCCAGGCGATAGAGCAAAATGTCGGCATCCAGATTATGTTCGCCGTACGCAAGGCCCTCAGCCATCCGGACAACTTGCGCGCGTTCGTTGCCGACCTAGTGCAAAAGGGACAGATCGAACCGACCGACATCGACGATTTCCCCGCTTTCCTGCTCGCACAGACCGCCTCGCTGCCCGATGCCGCCTACCGCTTCTGCCGCGACGAGCCCGGTGTGCACATCGTGCTCTCGGGCACTGGTAACGCCGAGCACCTCGACGCCAACCTCGCGTCTTTTGCACAACGGTCCCTAGCACAAGATACGCGCGACAGGCTCAAATACATCTTCCGCCACGTCGATTCGACCACCGGCCAATCCATCTAATTTTCCGTGAGGCAAGCAACGCTGTAAACCATCGACACCGAGAATAAAATCATTCCGGTGCACGGGCCTTTGGCCACGATCAATGACCTCCAGACCTATTTGCGCATATTGTAAAAAACCCAGGCTCTTATAGCCGCGGGCAACAAAGCGGGCCAGAGTATCGAAGATCTGCAACAAGCAAGCGGCGGCGCCGAATGGGCTTCATTGAGCAGTGGTTTTATCTCCTCCGAACGCTGGATCGCGGCCTATAATAATGACAATACGGAGCACTATCTTGACATTGCATAGATCGACCGCACTTTGAGCGAAAAACACGACCCCTACAGTTCTCTACGCTTCCAGCGCTTCCGCCGTTTTCTCATCGCCTCCGCTTTAGTGCGAATGGGAACCGCCGCGCAAGGCCTGGCCATCGGCTGGGAGATGTACGACCGCACCGGCCAGGCCCTTTCCCTTGGCCTGGTCGGCCTGGTCCAAGCCATACCGATGCTACTCTTCACCCTGCCGGCCGGCTATTTGGCCGATGTCTTCGACCGCCGTAAGCTGATGATGCTCAGCCTAGCCGGCGCGACCCTCACCTCACTCGGCCTGGCCGTTTTCAGTTGGTACCAGTTCCCGACCACTTGGATGTACGCGCTGCTCTTTCTCGATTCGTCCCTGCTGCGCATAGGCTCACCGGCACAAAGGGCGATCACGCCGCTATTGGTCCCCGACGAACTCTTTGAAAACGCCGCCAAATGGTCCACCAGTCTGATGCAGATCACCGGCATCGCCGGACCGGCTATCGGCGGTTTTATCATCGCCTTCAATATTCAGGCCGCCTATGTGCTCAGCGCCTTTTCATCGCTGGGTTTTATCCTCTTCCTCACCACCATGACCCTGCCTCCGGCTCCGCGCAGCGAACGCGGCAATATGTTCGGACAGATCGCCGAGGGGCTGCGCTACGTTCGTGACCAAAAGCTGCTGCTCGGCGCGATCTCGCTCGATCTCTTCGCCGTGCTATTGGGCGGCGCGGTCTATCTGCTGCCAATCTTCGCCCGTGATATCATCGACCTCGAAACCGTCGGCCTTTCACCCGAAGCGGCCCTCGGTTGGCTGCGCGCCGCACCTGCCGTCGGCGCCTGTACTATCGCCCTATTAATGGCCTACCTACCACCGATTCGCCACGCCGGCCGCACCCTACTGCTCTGCGTCGCCGGGTTCGGCGCGGCAACTATCGTCTTCGGTCTCTCGCAAAACTTCTGGCTCTCCCTGGTGATGCTGGCGCTGACCGGCGCCTTCGACAATGTCAGTATGGTGATCCGCCGAGTAATCTCGCAAATGAGCACCCCCAACCAGATGCGCGGCCGCGTCCAGGCCGTCACCGCCATTTTCGTCGGCTCTTCCAACGAAATCGGCGGTTTCGAATCCGGAGCGGTGGCGCAAGTATTTACACCGGTAATATCCGTCATCAGCGGCGGCATCGGCACCCTCTTAGTCGTCGCCTCGTGGACCGGCCTCTTCCCCTCGCTGCGCAAGCTCGGCAGCCTCTCGTCCCTGACGCAAGAAGAACCGTCAACCACCGCAACCTCTAAGAATGGATAACAGAAAATGAACGTACTCGTCACCGGAGGCACCGGAACCGTCGGCCGCCGCTGCGTCGCACGGCTCGTCCGCGCGGGCCACAGCGTCCGAGTCATCGGCCTTGATGAAGGCCTCGAAATAGACGGCGCCGAGTTCCGTCGCTGCGATATCACCGACTACAATGCCCTGCGCGAGCAGCTAAAAGGCATCGACGGCGTCGTACACCTGGCAGCGATCCCCAACCCCGCGGGTGGCACCGCACCCGCTATCTTCCACATCAATTGCACCGGCACCTTCAACGTCTACCAGGCCGCCGCCGAAGAGGGTATAAAACGGGTCGTCAGCGCCAGTTCAATCAACGCCCTCGGATTCAACTTCGGCGTCAAAGCCTTCCAGCTTTCCTACTTCCCCATCGACGAAAAACATCCACAACAAACGACCGACGCCTATTCGCTGTCTAAACAGATGCTTGAAGAAACGGCTGAATACTTTTCGCGGCGGGACGGAATATCCGGCGTATGCCTGCGCCTACCCGCCGTGCGCGACCCCGATGACGCGGCGCGCGCGCGCTTCTTTGCCAATGGCGGCCAAGCCTATCAGGAGATACTCGCGTTGCCGGACGCCGAACGCCGGGAACGCGTCGCTGCGATCTGGGCACAGTGCGAAGAAAACCGCGCCAGTCGCGTCTCCGAAAAACCGCGCCAGTGGAAACCCGGCGCCGAACTTACCCCCGAGCAGGAGCGGGCTTTCGCCACGCGACAGATGGTCTCGGGGCTAACCAACTTTTGGACCATGATTCATGCGGAAGACTCAGCGCAGGCCTTCGAGAAGGGATTGACCGCCGATTACGAAGGCGCGCACCCGCTCTTTATCACCCAGGCGCAAAATGTAGCCGACGTAGACAGCGAGGCGCTACTCCAGCTCTTCTATCCCGACGTAAGCGAGCGCACGCGCCCCATCGTCGGCAACGAATCTCTGGTCAGCATCGAACGGGCGCGAACGCTGATCAATTTTGAGCCGGAGTACTCTTTCACTTAAGAGAAAAATACCAGCGCATCAAAGATCTCGATGCGCGTAGAACAGGCGCGATACATCACGACGAGCAATTGCGTCGTAGATGCATCGCGCAGAATCGGGTCCAGCACGCCGAATTGACAGCCCAGCATCAGGCGAGTATAGTAGCACTAATTTCCCGGGGAGTTTCACAATGGCCAAACAACAGAAGCTTTTCATTACCGGCGCCGCTGGCATGGTCGGGTCGGGCTTACGCCGCCACCTCAAAGACCGCTATGATTTTCGCCTGCTCTTCCACCGCACTATCCCCGAAACCGAGCCGGACGACGAAATAGTGGTCTCCGATGTGGCCAACTTTGAAAATATGGTCGAAGCCTGTGACGGCGTTGACGCCATAGCCCACCTTGGCATCGCCACCACCCAGCGGGGCTATCCGCGCACCCGCTATAACCAGATGATCATGGAGACGAATATCCAGGGCACCTACAATATCTTCGAAGCCGCCCGCATCAACAAAGTCCCCGTCGTCATCTTCGCCAGCACCAACCACGTCACCGGCTTCTACGAGCGAGACAATGTCTACACCACCCCGGATATGCCGGTCCGCCCCGACAGTATATATGGCGTCAGTAAAGCCTACGGCGAAGCGCTGGGCCGGCACTACCACGAGCAATACGGCATCTCCGTCTACTGCATCCGCATCGCCAACTACCCAGACACCGAAGAGGTCAACCGCGACTACGCACCCGGCGAAAACCGCTGGCTCAGTGCCCGCGATTCCGCCGAGCTAACCGCCTGTTGCATCGAGGCCCCCCGCCCGCAATTCGGCATCTTCTACGGGGTCTCGCAGGGGGGCGAAAAAAAGTGGGACCTGTCCAACGCCAAAGAGTTGGTCGGCTGGGAACCGCAGGATCGCGGCGCTGCTTCGCCGTGACCGATGTCGCCAAGCTCGGAGGGGGTTATGCCGATTCCACCCCGGACGCAAAACCCACCGCAGAAGCCCTGCTCGCGGCAGCCCGCCCCGGAGCTTCATCCGCCCGCCTGGTGATCATCGGTGGTCCGCCCGGTGTCGGGAAAACTGCCGTTGCCCGCGCCTTATTGTCCCTACTACCCAATACCTTCCTTATCGACAAAGACCAAACCGCCGGTGGCTTCATCTTAACGGCGGCAGCCCAACGCGGCGATCCTTCAGCCTCAGCTTACGGCACCTCGCACTACTGGCAACAACTCCGCCCCCTGGAATACGCCGGCCCGCTCACTACAGCTTGCAGTAACCTGGTCGGCACCCGCCAAATTCTGCTCGTCGGCGGCTTTGGCCCCGAGCTAGGCGAAAATGACCTCTGGCCGAGCTTAGGCAAAAAAATTGCCCCCGCCCCCCTGCGCGTCCTCCACCTAGATCCACCGCCACTTGAAACTTGGCGCGCCCGTATGGCCGGTCGTGGCTCTCCCTGCGACTCCCCCTATTTCGAAAACCTCGCACAAGCCCTCGGCGCCTTACCCGTCTGGTCCGGCGCCACCTGTATCGATACTGACGCCCCCCTATATTCCGTTGTGCAACGCACTCTCGATACACTCGACTAAATACCGTTCTTAGCCCCGCAGGACCCTATTTTCCTTATAAATTCTTGACTTTCTTACATTATGCTCGTTCTTTTAGAAGCGTCATGCCCATCCTGCACAGCGCCTTTGGCTACCTCGTTCTCCTCGTTATCGCCTGGCTTTCAGGCCGTCGTAGCCGCACTATCGCCTGGAAGACCCTCGGCGTCGCCATACTGCTACAACTGGCCCTCACCGGCCTACTGTTGCAACCCGTGCTGCGCAATCCGATCTTCGCCCTGATCGGCCACTTTGCCGCCCTGCTCAAAAAGACCGCGCTCAAAGCCAACCAGTCCCTGCTCTTCAGTGGTTTAAGCTCTGACTCTTTTGCCGGTGAGCACGGTCATGTCTTCGCCTTGGAGATCGCTGCGACCCTGATTTTCGTCGCCTCGCTCTCGCGCATTCTCTACCACTACGGCATTCTGCCTTGGCTCATCGCCCGGCTCAGCCGTATCATGCAGAAGCTGATGGGCATCAGTTCGGCCGAAAGCGTCGGCATGGCGGCCAATATCTTTCTCGGCATGACCGAAGCCCCGCTCTTGATTCGCCCCTATGTCGCGCGCCTCACCGAGAGCGAGCTCTTTTGCCTGATGACCGGCGGCATGGCCACTATCGCCGGCACCGTGATGGTCATATACGCCACCATCCTCGGCGACGTACACCCCGATATCGCCGGACATTTGTTCGTCGCATCACTGATCAGCGCCCCGGCGGCGATCGCCGTCGCCAAACTGATGATCCCGGAGACTAACAAAACTGAAACGGCCGGCGAACAAGTCGAGCTTCCGCGCAAAGATACGCTCAACGGCCTAGACGCAGCCGCCCGTGGTGCAGTCGAAGGCATGCACCTAGTACTCAACGTGCTCGCCATGCTGATCGCCTTTATCGGTCTAGTCGCCCTGGCGAACTACGGTATAAGCTGGGCCGACGGACTAATAAACGGCGCGGCAAGCGGTACCTGGAGTATGGAAGCGGCCACTGGCGTCCTCTTTCATCCCCTGGTATGGCTGATGGGCATCCCCTGGGCCGAAGCCAGGATTGTCGGCCAATTGATGGGGCTCAAGACCATCCTCAACGAATTCGTCGCCTATCTTGCCCTGTCTCAGCACGCAGGAGAAGCTTCCGCGCTGAGCTCGCGTTCCTTTATTATCGCCACTTATGCTCTTTGCGGTTTTGCAAACTTCGGCTCAGTGGCCATTATGATTGGCGGCATCGGCGGCATCGCACCCGAGCGACGCGGCGACCTGGCACGCTTAGGGCTGCGTTCGCTTATCGCCGGTACAATCGCGACGATGCTAACCGGCTGTGTAATTGGACTCTATCTATGAATTGGACTATAAACCCAGCGGGATCTACCCGGCGCCTTACGCGTCGTAAAGGTAGATTCTACCGCACTTCCAACGATGAAGGCCATGGCTAAAGACAGAAAACCTACCTACCGCGCCCAGTTCGACGGCCACCGACGACTCGCCGCCGCAGTCATCCTGCAGGCGATAAAAGACATGTCCGGTGCCGATTCCAACCACGAAAGGCAAACCGCTGTTGATTTCCTCGAGGGAAATATGTGGCCCTTTTCCGACGTACTCGATCTGCCCACCGACGATAGCGGGCTCTGCGAATATTTGCGCAAATTGGAGATTATTCCCTCCGAAGCCTGAGAAAAACCCTTGTTCGATCGGGTCTTTTTTTATTTAGTTCTCCCGCAATCGAGGCAGATTTCATTGCAAGGCGGTGTAGCGGGTCGGCTTTCTTTTTCGGTAGTGATCTCCCTCACAGTTTCAACGGGCGGATATACCGAGATTAATTCAGGATCTCCCCCTTTTTAAGCACGAAGTACCAAAGGTGCCCGATATGGCCATCAAACGCTTCGGGCTCTTCGTCGGTATTCTGGTCGTTGACCTGGGCTTATCTGACGAGCAGATCGGCTACGGCCTGCTCGTCAGATAAGCCTACCGCTAAAAGGACAAAGCCCTTTTCCGCACTGCGCTGTATGCAGTCGAAAAGGGCTTTGTTTGTTCTCCGTCACGTATGATGACCTTATGCCGGAAAATCCAACTCGTCGACAATCCGCTCTAACGCCTGCCGCTGCTCTTTTGTAAGCGGCAGCGCGGGCGGCCGAGGATCACCGCAGTCGATGCCCAACCGCATGCCAAGCGCGACCTTAATCATAGCATGAAAACCCCCACCGCAACGCATAAGCGCCTCGACGGTCTCACTCGCCCGATTCTGCGCCGCTTCGGCCTTTTTGAGATCACCTGCCTGATAGGCCTGCCAAATAGCGACCCATAACTCGGGGGCGACAGAAGGCGGCCCGTCGACCGCACCCACCGCACCCAGCGTCATCGCCGGCAGCATCCAATGGCAACTCCCCGTAAAAGCGTCTAAGCCCATTCGCGCAAAAGCCCGCAAATTAGACAGATTCGCCACCGAGTGCTTGAGCCCCTTTAGCTGTGGCACCGCGTCTTGGATCTTCTGCATCAACGGCGGGTCGATCTCGACCCGGGTCGCCGAAGGCAGGTTATAAGCAAAAAACGGCAGGTCGGCGGCGGCGGCCACCACCCTGTAATGCTCAACGATTTCTTCATCGCTGCGGCTATAGAAGAAAGGCGGTACGCAGCAAATAGCCTCGGCCCCTACCCGTGCGGCGTGTTCGGCCAAACCAGCCGCGCGAGCTGTCGTAGCCGCCCCAACATGGATAATATTATTCACCCGCCCTTGGCCCTGGTCAACCACAATTTCGGCGACCCGCCTATTCTCCTCGTCTTCAAGCAACACACTTTCACCCGTGCCGCCCGAGACCCAGAAACCATGTACTCCGGCTTTAATATTGAATTCAACCAACTTGCGCAACGCCTCTTCGGCAATCTGACCCTCTGCGTTCATCGGCGTCGGTATGGCGGGTACAATTCCTTCAAACTGGCTCATTTTACGATGCCCCTATCCGTTCAAAACGTGTAATAGCCCCCACACGAGAGCTCTTCCATACAACGACCCCTGAAATAGTCCTTCTGGTTCTGTTTCTATTCCCCACTTTCGTCGCCGCCTTTCTTCCTGCGCACGCCCAATGCGCAGAGTAGTGCTGTATAGCCTGCAATAATAATAGCCATATTATAGCCCCAACATCAGGTAGTTTTCTTCGTTATTGAAATTCTCAATCGGAATTTCAACCATCGCGAAGGAAAATACTGTCCAGGCAAAAAGCCCGATGACCGGGTAAAGGACGCGATTAACGACCCGCGCCTTGTATTTCTTTTCCGTTTTAGCCATTTGCTTTGACAACCCCGGCATAAATTATCCAACCGAGGCAAGGATACATACAGTTGGCATCCTGTAGCAAGTAACATCCCATATCCCAGGTCATCTCTCCCCCTTCATCGAACGGCCACCAACCCCGCGTAAATTACCGGTATATGAGCCGTTAAACCGTACTTTACGGCCCATATATATCACCCAATGACACCAATAAAAAAGGGATTACGAAAATTGCTCTCGTAATCCCTTGATAATAAATGGTGCGCCCACAGGGGCTCGAACCCCGGACCCGCTGATTAAGAGTCAGCTGCTCTACCAACTGAGCTATAGGCGCACCTAATACTGTTTTTACTCTACTTACGATGCTAAGTCTTTATGCTACAACAACCTTTTATAGACTAACAGATTCAAAATTCGTCCAACTAACCTAATTTTCGTCCAGCGTTGACCATCTAATACCGCTTGTTTTGGTCAACATCTGAAATCGTTTTTATAGAACTGTGAGATACACAGTCGACCTGACCACAAGCGGGTTCTAAAATAAACCAATGAGTCTGCCTGTCAAGAATCATCGCTACTCTCGTTGATAATCTGATGCGCGTCGCCGGGCGGGTAGATCGCGGTTTCGCCGGCTTTGAATTCTTCGATGCCGACTTCGGCCCGCATGCCGGCTTGCCCCTTTAACGCGTAATACATCTCCCAACCCGTGGCATGACAGTGATAGGGGAAATTGCGTTTGCCGGGTGCGAGCACGCAGTGTTCGATATCGACGGGCGCTTCGCATTTTTCCGTATCCTGTTCGGCTAGGCGACGAAAGTATCCCTCATTTTCAAAGCAAACGTTTTCTTTGGCGATGCGAAGTCGTCTCCTTTGACGTCTGCCAAGACGATTTTAGCATGATAGTCTTTAGGATAGGTGTTGGTCCGACGCGCCGCGCCTATAATTGTATTCGGGAAAATGGCACCAGGTCTGGCCGTGGCGGGTCATAGTCTGGTCGATGAGTTGGCGCCGCAACAAACTTGCATTGGTCCGGCTCACCATGGCCTCGGGTTCGAAGCGCTCTAGAATAGCCTGGCGCAGACCGTCGCTATTTCGCTATACGCCGGGTCGGCGGCCAAATTGATCCATTCGCCCGGGTCGGTTTTGAGGTCGAAGAGTTGCGGATCGTGGCCGTGTATATAGTTGTACTTGTACTGGCCTTGGCGCGCCATGCTACAGGGCATGCCAACCGCCTCGTGCGGGTGGTGGTTGGAGGCGACCAGCATAAAGGGTCGGGTTTGTTGCCACGCGCGCGCAGATATTCTAATGAGCGAAAATGCGTTTCTTCGTCATAGCTCAGTGCGTTGTGCCACTGGCCGATGTGCACGCCTTCGCCGGTGTAGCCCTTGGCGTTGTAGGCCTGGCGGTTGCTCATTACTTCATCGTAGTCGTGGCCTTGATTTTTCTTAATATCGATCCACTCCTGCTTGACCCAGTTGAAATCTGAAGAATAGATATCGGTGGTCAGTCGGCGGTTGAAGCCGTGCAATTGGTCTGGGCCGATAAAGTGCATCTTGCCTGACATCACGGTGTCGTATCCGGCGTTGCTGAGGTAGTTGGCCATGCTGGGCTGGGCTGCGGCGTAGAGCGCGCCATTATCCCAGGCGCCGATTTCTGAGGCGTGGCGGCCGGCCATGGTGCAGGATCGTATACACCTTGTGTCGCAACGGAAACAGCGATCCCCTTCTTTACCCTCTTCAGAGCGTTTCCATACGCTGCATGGTCCTACCGGGTATCTTGCCCCGAGACGGCCTCTGCAAAAGGGCTATCTGTGGCCATTAACAACATTGGGAAGACGGACATGCCGGAAGGTGGATCGGGGCGGTGCTGGATGGAACGCACCTTGCTTCCCCGTAGGCACCATGTCCAGCGCTTCGGCAGCGCGTTAAATCTAAATCCGCATTCCCACGTGCTGATGCTGGATGGCGTATATGCCAGCGACAAGAAAGGGGCTGCGCCGGTGTTCGTGCCGGCGCCCCCCTTGCGCGATACCGATGTTCAGCGGATCGTTGAAACGGCCGCCCATCGCCTGCTGAGGCTGTTGCAGCAACGCGGTGTCCTGGACGAAACGGACGGCGATCTACCTAGGCCATCCGGGGCGCAAGCTCAGGCGATACGAAGTGCCGCGAAATCTCTGGGAGTACTGGCCCCTGCTCTCAATACCTAATTCCTGTCTCCGAGTCTACTGCAGAGCGATAAAAGAATGCTGGTGAACCACTCTCTTGACTCGAAACGGTTTCTCTATACACGGGGTCGTAAATGGTTATATTGTCAAATGATCGCAGGCAAGGTTAGTTAAAGATCTTTCGTTATCTACAAGCAAAAATTATTGAGATCGACGCTCGGATGAAGATGTAGCGGAACCAAATTTATTGCTCGAATCGAGCATAGCGTAGAACGAATTCAATCAAATTCTCAAAATGGGTTCTGTCTGCCTATTCCAGTTACAGTAGCTAACAGAGCATTTCAATAAATCAAAAAAACAAGGTAAATAATTCAAAATGAACTTAACCGCTAAAGTATTAATCGCGATGCTTTTAGGGATTTCTGTAGGGTTAATAATCAATGTCTTAAATGTGGAAGTTTTCGATAATTCCTTATTGGCTGAAGGGGCCGTGCTTAATGAATACGTCATCAATGGTTTTTTCCATATCGTGGGAAAGATGTTTGTTAATGCACTTAAAATGTTAGTGGTTCCTTTGGTATTGTTTTCGCTGATCTGTGGCGTGTGTGGCATTGGCGATATAAAGCTATTAGGAAGGATCGGAAGTAAGTGCTTTGTCCTATATCTTTTTACGACAGCCGTGGCCATTGCAAGTGCTATCGGGATTGCGGCAACCATTGGTATTGGCGAAGGAATGAATGCCACTTCTGATACCCAATTTACAGGGAAAGACGCCCCACCCCTTTCAGATGTATTAATTGATATCATTCCAAGTAATCCCATTCAGGCGATGGCTAGCGGTGAAATGCTTTCCATTATTTTCTTCGCTATCCTAGCAGGCATCAGCATTTTGATGGTTGGAAAGAAAGCAAGGACGCTCGTCGAAACCATAGAACTCATGAATGAAGTCATGATGAAAATGGTTGGACTCATCATGTCATTCGCACCCTACGCCGTGTTTTGCCTACTTGCAAAAGCAATGGCTAATCTAGGATTCGATTTATTCTTAAACTTAGTGGGCTATGTATTCGTTTTAATTGGCGTATTACTACTTCATATGTTAGTAACGCTACAAGCCGTATTAGCTTTTTTGGGGAGACTCAATCCGCTCGTTTTTTTGGCAAAGATGAGGAATGTGCAAGTATTTGCTTTCAGCACATCCAGTTCAAACGCTACGATTCCCGTCACGTTAAGAACGGTAACAGAACGGCTCGGCGTGAATAACTCAGTCGCCTCATTCTCAGTTCCTTTTGGTGCAACGATCAACATGGATGGAACGGCTATTATGCAAGGCGTTGCCACCGTTTTCATTGCCAATATGTATAATATAGACCTCGGAATGTCTGGCTATCTAATGGTGATTTTAATGTCGGTTCTCGCCTCGATTGGAACGGCAGGGGTTCCTGGTGTAGGACTTATCATGCTGTCGATGGTTTTTGCGCAAGTAGGACTCCCCTTGGAAGGGATCGGTCTCATCTTAGGTGTTGATCGATTGTTGGATATGGTTCGTACCGCAGTCAATGTCACCGGTGATGCGGTCGTCTCAATCGTTGTCGCTAAAAGCGAAGGTAAGCTCGATGAATCCGTCTTCAACGATTCATCAGCGGGTATGTTTGATAAGAAAGAAACGGAACTAAGCCTTGAAGGTGGAAAAGTTGTAGCAGAAACAGCTTCTTCGACGCACGACAGAGAATAACTTTTTCTTTATAAAAAACTTAACGATCTCAACAAAACCCGATAAGCACGTCACTTCATCGGCTTGCTGCTTTTATCTTACGCAAAGTTTGGGCTTGATGAGACATCAGGAAAGTTATCGGGGCTCTCGAAATGGATGGTACACCAATTCCAGATTCCCGAATGTGCACTGACAACATTGACTCGTCAGAGGGCTACGCAGCTGCATAACTAAGGGGATATCTGGATCTGTGGAGACCCTATGTCACTGGATACCAATACCCCATTATACACTGCCAAGACCTATGCCCATGCCTACCACCAACTAAAGATTCCGATATGTTGATCGCAGCTAAATGGATCAAGAATGCTCCGCCGGGAACCATCGAAACAGAGGCTACCTGGTACAGGTCGTATTCAGAGGGCGCAGGTAAAGAAGGACCCTATGCAGATAAATAGGGTCGTACAATATCTTTTCTGAAACAGCTGCATGATGTAACCGGAGAGGATCAATACATAGACGATGCTCGGGCGATGGCTGATTCAGCGAGAGAAAGATTTCTATCGTGCTAACGGCGATTTATGAGATATGACCAGCGATTACCATCGGCAATCGCTGGTGTATGATGCAGTTTCGAACGACTCTTCTTCATTCCCCTAGCCACAAGTTTGTATGCCTACGTCAGATCCTTGAGTTTGCACATGCCGTTGTTGCAGCAAGGGTGAATTGATTGTAATAACCGCCTGCGATATCGGGGTGATTTTGATCACCAGTCCAGTCATGTTTGCAGAATCCGTTTTGCTCATAATAGGGACACGAAATAGTTATATGCAAAGACGCAGCCAACGCATTATGGGCAGGGACTCTGAGATCGGCACATTGCCCCGTCTCATCAATCAGTCCATTAGCTTGAAATGCGTTGTAAATAAGAACCGAACTCGATTCCGGGCATTTGACTTGCCAAATTCCGGTTGCGCCAAAAGAATTAACGGCGCTGGCATTTATGCACTTGCCCGTACATGGAATTTGGCCAGCAGGATCAGGGTTTCCGGTCAGACCCGATTCACCAATGGCAATTTTAAGTGCCTCGATACATGTTGTATTGGTACTCGCCTCGTATTCTTGCCAAAGATCGGCAATACTCTCTAGCGTAACCATGTTCTCACCGGAAACAGCGCTTGGCGAATCTTCTTGAGCACTCCGATTAACCGTTTCGCTTGAGCAGTTCATGCCCAATACGGCCAGAAGGCCAAACACTCCGCAGAATATCGTTCGTAGAATCAAAATTCCACCTCCATCGAGTTGAGTTTTTATTGTCGTCCCAATTAGTGCAGCCCGATTGCGATGCCGCCGAACATTTCTACCAGCGCGGCTCGCCGAGTGAGGGCAGTTTCATCGCTCACACTCTCTGCTAAAGGTACCGGGCCAGATCCTCGTTGCTACCCTCGGCTCCTTTGCATCGAAAACGAGCCCGTTCGTCGATCGGGCGGGCCAACCCTAAAAGAGCGGACACCTAAAGGCGAATACCCAGCAGAAAAGAAGGCGATAAGACACCAATATAAATTGCCCGGTCCACCTAAAAAGACTTTTATAATTCCCATACACCCCCTCCACGAGCTGTCGTACTTCAAGTCCGGACCCGCCCGGTGACTGAAGACAGCGTCCGCGCTGCCCATCCATTAGGAGACAGGCCGCGCGGCAACCTTCTGCCCGACCGATCAGCATCCGATTAGGCAACGCCCGCCTTTACCGCTTCGCAATCGCCTAAAATGCGCCGCGTTCCCGGGCTGACCGCAGCGCGCCCTTTACTTTACTACCACCTGCTACACTTTGACGTGTCGGGCTTTACCCTAAGGCCCCTCGACACGCAGCGTAACCACGAAATACCCCGGCCCCTTGTGATGAAATTTGATCAATCTTCCATTTAACTCAGTTTTAGATTGAAGCTCTACAATCGTAATTTCAAGGGATTCATACTATGTAAATAGCTCGTGTGATATTTTTCTAATTAACTGATCCTAATCACCCTACACTTACCTTATTTAGGTTATATTGAGTTCAAGTTTTATCTCTTTATCTCTTTATCTCTTCGTGGGATTACTATATACTAGCAGTGATAACACAGCGGATGAACCACTCGGCACCTGAGAGGGAGGCAAGGAGGACAACCAAGAATCGGCTGCCGACGTAGTAGTCGACGCACTTAAAGATACCGGACTCACCGTAGAAGAGGACACAGGGTTGTGTGGCTGGAACTGTTGTGATTAAAATTGATAATGTCGACTCTTGCGAACAGGTAGATATTGCAACAATTGAAGACGGCATTGCCCGAGACCTTCTTGCTGCATCTGAAAACATTGGACAAGAGGCATTGGCTCTCCCTACCTACTGCCAAGAAAACGTCGATAGTGATACACCATAATTTGTCACTTATAATGGAGAAGGATGATCTACGAAAACGTACTAAAAAATCCAGACTTATTTAGTTTCAATGTCTCTGATTTAGGCCCACGCGAGATCCCGTCACCTGTTACCGGACGACAATTTATAGAGGATGACGAAAGGATCGCCTTTTCAAGCCAAGTGAAGAATATCCTGAACCAGATCAGCACATGCAAGACATTTCCCAGCTTTGAGAAGGCAGGACCAAGAGAGAAGATCTTTCATCGGCCACAGAGCACGCGAGCTGCTGTCATTACATGTGGCGGCCTATGCCCTGGATTAAACAACGTAATCAAGGGGCTGGTCACAGTATTAGAACTTGAATACGAAGTTAACAGCATTCTAGGAATCCGTTATGGCTACAAAGGGCTGACCCAGAAGTCATCGCATCAACCGCTGGAGTTGAACCGCCCAATAGTCGATACAATCCACAAGCAAGGCGGAACAATCCTTGGATCTTCAAGGGAAAATCAAGACCCAGAAGAAATGGTCAATGAGCTTGTCAAACTGAAAGTGAACCTTCTGTTCTGCGTTGGAGGCGATGGCACGCTAAAAGGAGCCAAGGCAATCACCGAAGAAATTGGCAGGAGAAATCTTGGCATCAGTGTGATCGGAATTCCCAAGACGATAGACAATGATTTGGGCTTTGTGGAGAAGACGTTTGGCTTTGAAACATCGGTGCAGATTGCCGGAGAAATCATCTCCTCAGCACATCATGAAGCCGAAGGGGCTGAACGTGGTGTTGGCCTTGTCAAGCTGATGGGCCGCGACTCTGGGTTTATCGCTGCAACGGCAGCACTCGCCAACTCTGTAGTGGATTTTTGCCTTGTCCCCGAGGTCAGTTTTTCCCTGGGAGGCGCAAGGGGCCTGCTCGAAGCCCTGGCACAACGGCTTGAAGAAAATAGCCATGCCGTCATTGTCGTAGCCGAGGGGGCAGGACAGAACCTATTTGAAAACTCACCAAAACATAAGGACCAATCCGCCAATGCTCTCAAGGACGACATTGGCGAACGACTTAAAAGCGAAATAGGACAGTACTTCTCAGCCAACAACAAAGCAGTCAGCATTAAATATTTGGACCCCAGTTACCACATCCGCAGTGTTCCTGCGATTGCATCCGATGCAGTTTTCTGTTATCAGCTCGCGGAGCATGCAGTGCACGCAGGAATGGCAGGGAAAACAAATCTTCTGATTGGACATTGGAACAACTTCTTCACCCATGTTCCAATTGCATTGGCAACCGAGCAACGGCGAATGGTTGACCTTGAAAGTGCATTATGGAAGGGGGTACTTAGCGCTACCCAACAAGACAAACTGCTCGGATAGAAGAGGCCACAAAGCTCATCAGCAACCGGACTCGTTAGCAATCAGCACACACAAGCAAGCGAGCAAAAAAACAAAAAGATGACGTGAATATCAAAGTGGTTAGAGTTAGAATGATCTAAATGGCACACTTGCTGAGAAGCTAGCCGCCCTCATCCTGCCACCCCGCACTCAACTTGGCGTCGGTCGTGCCCGGGACCGCCCGTGTCTACGGCCACGCCTGCGCCTGGGAGCTCGCCGCATAACTCAATAATCAACGCTACATCGCTGGCAGTTTTCCCTCGGACGGCGTAGCCCTCGAAGTCCGCCTACCCCCGCCCTTTCCATCTAACGAGTCCGTCCACTAAAATCCGACAGGCGGATAGTCGACTCAGCAAAGGTTGGAAATTCGAACCCCCAACGAGTTTTTATATACCGAAAATCCGCAACTATTAAACGCGCACTGCAGCGTTGAAAGCCCTGTTAACCTGTTCGGTTCTAAGTTTATGGAGAATCTTGGGATTGGGTACTTTCACCTTGAACTACCTGCGCCTGTTGTTGGCTATAATCGTCTAACAAACTATTAACAAGTGGTGGTTCATATTGTTCGGCGTCAGTTAAATAGTTTAAAACTGCTACCGCTGTTGTTGGATTGGTAGCAAGTGGAATTTGGTAGACATCGCAGAGTCTGCCAAGTGCTTCTATGTCGGCATGATGAGGATGCGCTGAAAGCGGATCACGAAAGAAAATGACGCCACAAATATTGTCATTCGATATCATTTGGCCGATCGCTTGATCTCCACCCAAAGGGCCAGATTTTACTTTTTTCGTCAGAACTATTTTGGCTTCTTTGTACAATAATTCTCCCGTAGTGCCTGTCGCTACAAGTGGGAACATGTTGATTTTCTTCACATGGGATTGAACAAAATTAACCAGGGATTTTTTCATTTCATTATGTGCAACTAAGGCAAGGTATTTCGCAGGATCTTTAGTAAAAAAATATTCATTAGCCATTGAATTTTTCTTATATAACTGCTCAAATATTAATTTGCATTTAAGGGCTACTTTTGTATCCTCCCGGAGGAGATATTCATACGTTGAATGATCAAACAATAAAACTTCTGTGGGCTCTACAGCAACGGCGTCAGCAATCCGTATTCCTTGATCAGAAAACATAGCTTCACCGAAAACATCTCCCTGAGTTAGTTTTGCTACTCGATGTTCATTTAGATGGACATTTACCTCTCCACTGATGAGAAACATAAGTGAATTAGCTGGCTCACCTTTCGTTAGGATCGTTGCATTTTCGCGATAGGCATGTAGCGGCATTAAACGGATTATTTCGAGCATTTCATAATCTGTTAGTTGCCCAGCTAATGGTGATTTTTCTTTTAAAATGTCAATTAAATCTTTACGTCTGTTTTGCATTTTATTCCTTTCGTAAGATGATACGAATTTAAAAAAAAAGTAAAATTGGTCAAACTACATCAGCGCGTTTTCGGATTTGCGGAAGCAATCTGCGTCAATAATGTGTTCCAAGCGGTACCCTACAGCTTGCCAGGTCTGATTTGGGGTATTCTGCGCGAGCAGATTGTGTTAGCTAATTTTGCAGGACAGCAAAATCGACTAACACCCTCTGAGAGTCCGCCAGGGATGGCGAGCGAGAATGAGCGAAGGAGGATACCCCAAACCAGATCGGCCCAAAGCCATGCAAAACATCCTCATCACTGGCGCCACCGGCCTAATCAGCAACGCCACCATCGCCCACCTACACGACCGCTACAACCTCATCGCCTCCATCGCCGGCCCGGTCAGCGGCTTTTCCAGATACGAAAACACCTTCCGTTTATCATAAGCCCCGTCGGCTCCCAGCGGCGGAGACCGCCGCTAGCGTTTGCTCCACAAGGGGCGCCAGTTGGCTGGCATCATCGCCCCGATTGGGCGTCGTGCCCCACGACTTGACCGGTTGCCTCGTCGACCGCCACATGGAGCTTGAGCCAGGTCCGCCGTTTGAAATAGCCGTGCTAGCGCACCTTCCACTCCCCCTCCCCATACACTTTCAAGCCCGTCGAATCCACTATATGTGCCAGAGGGCATTTTGGTCAACATTGAAAAAGGGACATTCTATAGTGTTTTTATTTTCTGTGGCGCATCTGATTAAGAGTCAGCTACTCTAGCAACCGAAGCTATGAGCGCGCTCCGTTATATAGGGCGAAAAGGTGGAAGCCCTCCGTGGCCTTGTCAAGGGATACCCCGCTGAAACCGGCCCCATCTCCATCTCTGCCCGTCTCTTAGGCCCTTTCTAAATCCTTGACATTTCACAGTCCAGAACGTAAAATAGCCCCTCATCAGCATCCTCTTGAAATGACCTCCATTACCATGGCCAATCCGATAGCCAAACTGGAAAAGGCTTTCCGGCGCGAGCCGGATGCGCCGCTCTTCGCTCGCCTGGCCGATCTCTACCTCGATGGCGGCCAGACCGAACGTGCGCTATCTCTCTGCGAAGAGGGCTGTGCCAATTTCCCCGACTACTCCACCGGCTTCGTCGTGCTCAGCAAGTGTTACGAAGACCAGGGCGAAGTCGAAAAAGCGCGCGAGGCCATGGACCACGCCCTGCGCCTCGACCCTGAAAACCCCGGCAGCTATAAACGCATCTCCGATCTCTTCCAACGACTCGGGGTGGCCCGCCTGGCCCTGCAGACGCTACAACAGGCCGCCTATTTCGATCCCTTTGACGACACCCTGAACGAACAGATCGACAAGCTCACCTATACTGCCCGCAAAGACGCGACCGAAGACGACCCGGCCGCCGAAGTCACTCCCCTGCCCGAAATAAATAAAAGCCCCGTCGTTGCAACATCCGCCGAAGCCCTTATCGCCGGCGCCCCGGAGCAGGACCCCGTCAACGAGGTAGCCGAACCCTTTGCCCGGGTCCAAGATCTACTCGAATGGTCCGACTCGCCCGACGTCGGCGACGCGCTCAAGGCATTTGAACAAGGGCCCAATCCGCTCTTCACCGAAGAGAACGCGGCTACTGCCGCGATAGACCCTGCAGCCCCATCCGAAATCGGTAAAATTGAAGATCCCGGCGACGATATTCCAACAACAGCGCCGGCCGCAAACGACAGCCAAGGCGACGCAGTCGCCGCATTGGGCATCGAGATCTTCGGCAGCAAGCTGCCCGAAGCCCCCGATGCGCCGCCGACTGTCGATGCCGAAGGAACCACGACAGACGGCACCCCTCCCCCTCCTGAAACATCGGTGTCAGTAATGCCCGACGCCGCAACCGCCAACCCACCGCCAGCCGCCGACGTTAAAGAAGAGCGCGCGGACGAAATAACTGCGGACACAGAAGGCGTTGAAGAGCCCCTGGGCGCTTCAAGCGAAGCTCCCAGTGACAAAAAGGCTGAAGTAGACGATCGAGAACAAGCCGAAGCTAGCGGCGAAAAAGAAGACAAACCACAAGTAGAAAGCTGGATCCGCTTCTCCGAGCAGGGCAAAAAAGACAAGGATGCGGATCCATACAAAGTCTCCATTTTTTCGCCGGAGGTATTACCTGAAGACTCCGACATCTTCAAACCGCAAGAACTACCAGGTTTTTCTGTTCCTGCGACGCCTACAGAGTATGCCCCGGAACCCGAACCATCTGCAATAGAAGGAACCGCTGAATCCTCTGCTGACGAGCCCGACACTAAAATGCAAGAGGCCGCTACAGAGACCGAATCTGACGTACAAGAAGTTGTTGAATCACCGGCCGCCGAGGCCGAGCTCGAAACACCAACACCTTTTTTGATGTCGAACCTAACGGAAGAAACGCCCTCGTCGTCGACACCACCTCCAGAGACCGAACCCGCATCCTCGCCGCCCCTTGCACCTGATGCGACCGCGAGTGCACAAGACACCGCAGAAAACGAAGATTATTCGCTGGCCAACCTGGCCCCAGAGACGGTAGATGAAGGCGATAGTACATCATCGGCCCCTTTTCTTTTCGGCAGCCCCTCGGCGGCGAATGCCCCGGGAACGACAAGCTCAGAAGAGCCTGAAGACCTTTCCCTCGACGATATAGCATTACCCGAGGTCGCCGCTGAGGCAGATAAACACTTTTTCTTTTCTTCGGGAACCTCCGCGAACGCTGCACAAGATGAGACGGCTGAGGACCAGGCAACCACAGCCGACACCCCCGGTGATCCCCTGCCCGAATCGCCGACGTCCTCATTTCTTTTAGGCACAGCTTTTTCTGGTTTGAAAAACGATCTAAAACAACTAGACTCTGCCGAACCTTTTGCCGCCGCATTGGGGCCTGAGATGGAACCATCCCAACCGGAATCACCTACGCCAAGGCCCACTTCTTTCCTTTCGGGCTCGGCCATAACCGGTTCCGGAACGGTATCACAAGATGAAACACCCGACACTCCGGAACCAACTGAGCCAATAACAGAGTCTGCAAGCCCTGACGAATCGCCGGCGGAACTCACATCAGCAGAAAACATAGCGTCCTTCGTCGACCTCGCTCTTACAGAGGAAGCGACTACCGGAACCTCTTCATTATTTTTATCTTCATCCGACACTGAAACGACAGAAGCCTCCGCGGCCTCTACTGACGCAAAAGAGCTACCGGCTCCATCAGCGGATCATTCAACCG
>Ga0233434_1001311_pt1 | contig 24858 bp, 18 predicted proteins | sample SI_122_August201_4_FD_182738 | JGI IMG/M metagenome (GOLD analysis project Ga0233434, IMG submission 182738) | Seawater microbial communities from Saanich Inlet, British Columbia, Canada - SI_122_August2016_120_MG | ecosystem: Environmental > Aquatic > Marine > Inlet | place: Canada: British... | reverse complement strand
GTGGTTAACATCGGTGTCGAAACTGACAAAGAAAATCTTGTTTCCGTAATCAATCCGGAAATAACAGCTATGGAAGGCAGTGAACTTGGGGAGGAAGGTTGCCTCAGTATTCCTGATGTATTGGCAGAAGTTAATCGGGCCAGTCAGATTGAAATAAAGGGCTACGATTTGGATGGCAACGAAGTTCGCTATGAAGCTGAGGGGTACCTGGCAAGAGCCTTTCAACATGAAATGGATCATTTGAATGGGATACTGTTTTGGGACAACATTGGAAAAATGAAGCGCGATATCCTTAGACGAAAATTCAAAAAGAAAATCAAAGAGCAAGATGCATGAACATTCTGTTTATGGGAACACCCGAATTTGCGCTTCCTACCTTGAAAGCCCTGCACCATTCTTCGCATTCCCTGCTCGCGGTCATCACTCAACCCGACAAGCCGAAAGGCCGTGGACAAAAACTTCTTGTTTCTCCAATTAAACAGTATGCCTTGGACTTTAACCTTCCCATACTGCAACCTAAAACGGTTAATGACCCCGAGTTCATTGGATCATTGCAAAAAAATCAGCCTGACATAATTATCGTGATCGCTTTCGGACAAATATTGAGTGAAAATTTTCTTAAAATTCCCAAACAATTCTGTATTAACCTGCACTCATCACTTTTGCCTAAATACCGGGGAGCGGCTCCAATTCATCGGTCCATTCTCAATGGAGATACCCGAACCGGAGTCACCAGCATGATTATGGATAAAGGAATGGATACCGGAGATATTCTGCTCATGAAAGAAACTCCTATACACGAATCCGATAACGCGCAAACCCTGCACGATAACTTGTCTGAGATGGGAGGAGTTCTCGTGCTGGAAACTCTCAAAAGGCTTGAGGAAAACACCTTATTACCCACCCCTCAGGATCACAGCAAAGCAACGTATGCGCCCAAACTGAAAAAGGAAGAAGGGCTGGTAAAGTGGGATCAACCTGCAACCACCCTTTTGAATCAGGTTCGAGGGCTCACCCCCTGGCCAGGAACCTACACTTTATTAAACAAAAAGCGTTTACGAATATTAAAAGTCCAAGTCACGGAAGGAACACCCGATGACAGTCCAGGGCGGGTGGAGCGAATTACAGATGCAGGAATTGAGGTAGGCACTGGGCAGGACCGACTAATCATTACCGAACTTCAACCAGAAGGCAAAAAAAGCATGTCAGCTAAAAGTTTCCTGGCTGGCTATAAAATCGAACGGGGAATCTTGTTTGATCCAACTGCAAATCAATCATGAGGTTAAGATGCCAAGAACATTAGTAACGGGAGGCGCGGGTTTTCTGGGTTCACATTTATGTGAATACCTTTTAGAAAAAGGCCACGAAGTGGTCTGCATGGATAATCTTATTACCGGTTCCAAAGATAATATCTCTGGCATAAAAAGTGAGAAGTTTAAGTTTGTAAAACACAATGTATCCGAACACATCAATCTGGATGGCGAGCTGGATTATATTCTTCATTTCGCATCGCCTGCCAGCCCCATTGACTACCTGGAACTACCAATCCAAACTCTAAAGGTTGGCGCATTGGGCACTCATAACGCCCTGGGACTGGCAAAGGCAAAAAATGCTGTGTTTTTTCTTGCTTCCACCTCTGAGGTTTATGGAGATCCCCTGGTTCATCCACAACCAGAAGAGTATTGGGGAAACGTGAATCCAATCGGCCCGCGTGGCGTCTATGACGAAGCAAAACGATTTGCAGAAGCCATCACAATGGCCTATCACAGAACGCACGGGATCAATACCAAGATCGTCCGTATTTTTAACACCTATGGACCGCGTATGCGGGTCAATGATGGCCGGGCTATACCTAACTTCTTAAAACAGGCTCTTACAGGAAAAGATTTAACGGTCTACGGAGAGGGTTCGCAAACGCGAAGTTTCTGTTACGTATCAGATCTCATTGAAGGCATCTACCGCCTGCTAACTTCCGAACAGAATGAACCTGTTAATATTGGCAATCCAAATGAAATGACGATTAAGGAAATGGCCGATAAAATTTTGCAAGCGACGAACAGCAAGAGTAAAATCGTCTGCGTTCCCTTGCCAGAAGATGACCCAAAAGTCCGGCGACCAGATATCACTCGCGCCAAGAAATATTTAAACTGGGGACCCGAGGTTGGGTTGGACGAAGGTCTGCAATCGACTCTGAAATATTTTAAAGAACAGCTGCAAACCTGAAACCCCAGGATGTTAGCATGCCAGGAAAAAATTCAGCTTCCATAAAACACTGGCCGGAAGATGAACGTCCACGCGAGAGATTGATTAAATTTGGAAGCAATTCCTTATCGGATGCTCACCTGTTGGGAATCCTTATCGGGTCTGGAGATCGGCGCGCAAAAAAAAATGCAGTGGACTTAAGTCGGGACCTTCTTAATCAGTTTGGAACCCTGGAAAATCTGGATCAGGCCACGGTGACTGAAATATGTCAGGTTAAGGGAATTGGTTCGGCCAAAGCGGCCCAAATTAAAGCCGCGCTGGAAGTGGGAAAGCGCATGGCGTCAAAGCCAATGAGCACGAAGAATAAATTGAAATCCAGCCAGGCTTTTGTGAACCAGTTCTCCCCCTTTCTGAAAAACCTGAAAAAAGAAATTGTAAAAATAGTTCTATTAGATCCCAAACTACAATATATTAAGGATCTAACTATTTCGGAAGGAAGTTTAAATGCCAGTATTGTTCATCCAAGGGAGGTCATGATCCCAGCAATCCGGGAATCGGCGGCATCCTTCGCCTTAATCCATAATCACCCAAGCGGAGACCCCACTCCCAGCCAGGCAGACTTTGAAATTACCCATCGACTCAATAAAACTGGTAAAATTGTGGGTATTCACATGGTTGACCATATTATTATAGGTGGCAATGAGTTTTTCAGTTTTGCTGACGAGGGCTTGCTTTAGAATAATATTTATATAGTAAAAGATGTTTATTGATTTATATTTTAAATAAAATTGAATGCTATGCAACGTGTAAAAGATTTTCTTTATTCCAGTGCCGACCTAAAAAGAATAGTTGCCGATACTCTTTCAGGGGATATTCTGGAGGCGGCAAACCGTATAAAGGCCTCTCTGCAAAAAGGAGGGAAGCTGATATTAATGGGCAACGGGGGAAGTGCCGGCGACTCCCAACATATTGCGGCAGAATTGATTGGAAGATTCAAAAAAGAACGGAAGGCCCTACCCGCCATCGCCCTTACGGTAGATACCTCATCGCTAACGGCCTTGGGGAACGACTATGGTTTTGATACAATTTTTGAGAGACAACTCGAAGCCCTGGCACAGAAAAATGATGCAGTAGTAGGAATCAGCACCAGCGGCAACTCGGAAAATGTGGTACGAGCCTTGAAAAAAGCTAATGCCCTCGGTGCAGAGACTATTGGACTCGTAGGCAATAATGGCGGTAAAATAAAAGAAGTTGCGAATTTGTCTATTGTCATTCCTTCCAACGATACGGCTAGAATTCAGGAAGTACATATAACCATCGGGCATATAATTTGTGAACTCATTGAAGAAGACATGTAAATGAAAGAAAAGTTTAAATTCTTTTTTAATAGTGATGAACGGCCAAAAATTCTTGTTGTCGGCGACCTGATACTGGACGAATATATCTGGGGAGGGGTGAGTCGCATCTCTCCGGAAGCCCCTGTCCCTATTCTGGAAACACGCTCTGAAAACCTTTCTTTAGGCGGAGCCGCCAACGTTGCCAACAACCTTGTGGGCCTCGGTTGCGAAGTCCACCTTTGCGGTGCCATTGGGCAAGACGAAAAGGGCGATATACTCTTAAAAACTATTCATGACCGGTCTATTCAAACAGAAGGAATTTTTCGATTCGTCCATCGCCCTACAACATCCAAAATCAGGATCATCGCCCATAACCAGCAAATTTTAAGGATCGACAAGGAAGATAATCGCCCCATTACTGAGGAAACTGAAAAAAAATTGATTCAGTATATCAATCAGATTATTCCCGGAATGGATGGGGTTATCTGCTCGGATTACCATAAAGGAATTTTGACCGAGAAAATTATTAAAGCCATTATGCATCGGGCTCAAAAATCAAAAAAAGCGGTCATCGTTGACCCCAAAAGTTCCGATTTCTCCCGATACAAAGGGGCTACCGTTATTACTCCCAATGAAAGAGAAGTAGCGCAATCGGTCCCCATCAAGATTAAGGATAACGAAGACCTAGGCCGGGCCGCCGAATATCTTTTGAACCTGACTCGGGCAAAAGCTATCCTCATCACCCGGGGTAAAGATGGCATGGTGCTATATCAAAACAAAGAGAAGCTTATATCAATACCCACCGTGGCCAAGGAAGTTTTCGATGTGACCGGAGCAGGAGACACGGTTATCAGTGTATTTAGTATGGCAGTATTTGTAGGTTTCAATTATCAAGAAGCCGCATGGCTTTCAAATATGGCCGCCAGTGTTGTTGTAGGTAAAGTAGGAACCGCGGTGGTAACCCTGGAAGAAATTAACGAATTTCTGCACGAAGAAATGCTACGCACCTCTCACACCATTCTCGGACTTGAGGAGCTTAAAAAAATTATCGGCCTCGCAAAAAGCACCGAAAAAAAGGTGGTGTTCACCAATGGCTGTTTTGATATTATCCACGGCGGACATATTGAGTTCCTGCAAAAAGCAAAAGCCCTGGGAGATATTCTTATAGTAGGACTCAATACTGATCAGTCTGTTAAAAAGTTAAAAGGTGAGAACCGACCCATTAAATCCGAAAAAGAACGAGCCAATATTCTTGCCGCTTTAAAATATATCGACTACATCACTCTTTTCAACGAAACCACCCCAGAAAAACTCATTCAGGAAATCAGGCCCGATATTCTGGTAAAAGGAGATGACTATAAAATCGATGAAGTTGTCGGCCGGGAAATTGTTGAAGGCTATGGGGCAAAAGTTGAACTTATTCCTATTGTCCAGGGCCATTCCACCACGCAGACCCTAGAAAAAATTCTGGAACAGCATAAAGCCAGCTGATTTCCAATTCACGCTGAAAATTTACGCAAGGTGTTTGTCGAGAATCAGATAATTTTTTATGTAATCTGAAATCCCTTCCTCCAGAGAGGTGATATTTTCCACATATCCTACTGACCTTATTTTCTCCATTACTGCACAGGTGTGATATTGATATTGCTCGCGAATAGATTCGGGCATCTCTATGTAATTAATATTCACTTTTTTATTCATCACCTTAAAAATCATTGAGGCAAGGTCATTCCAGTTTCTTGCCTTCCCGGATCCGACATTAAAGATTCCTCCAATGTCCTGATGATCGAGAAAAAATAAGGTCATTTCAACCGCGTCACGTATATACAGAAAGTCCCTTTCCTGGCCGCCATGACTATATCCTGGCTTATAAGATTTAAACAGGTTCAACGCTCCCGAATCACGCACCTGCAAAAAACCCTTGCGAATCATACTTTGCATATCTTCCTTATGATATTCATTCGGGCCAAACACGTTAAAAAATTTCAACCCCACAATTTCTTTTAATGCTCCTTCCTCTTTAGCCCACAGGTCGAACCATTGTTTGCTGGCCCCATATAAATTGAGGGGTGCTAATGTTTCCAGCTGTGACTCGTCATCGGAGTACCCGTTCTCTCCCGCCCCATAAGTTGCGGCACTGGAAGCATAGATAAAGCGCACATTGTTTTTTAAACTAAACTCCGCAAGGGATCGTGTGTAATCAAAGTTATTTTCGCGCAGGTAAGCCGCATTGGTTTCAGTAGTGGAAGAACACGCGCCCATATGCAGAATCGCGGAACAAGCAGGAAGCTCTGACCCTCTGACTTCTCTCAAGAACATATCCTTCCCTACCCATCGCGAGTAGGTAAGCGCATCCAAGTTCTTTTGCTTCTCAGGGTGGTCATTTTCGTCCACCACCCAGATATCAGCAACTCCTTTCTGGTTGAGCCTGTGCACCAAGGCACTGCCAATAAATCCTGCTCCTCCTGTAACAACAATCATTTTCTCTCCACCTTCGGTTCTTCAATTCGATAGCTTAAAAAATTTCTCAATGCTCCACCTCCAAGACGCCGATTAAAACTTACATCTATCACTGACAAGCCTCCTGCGCCCTGAGAAATGAAAATCGCCGGATTCCAGGGCCGACTAAAAATTTCACTGCCATAAGGGTGATCCAAAGTCCATGCATTTGCCCTCCAGCTTGGGTCGTAGTCAACATCACCTTTTTTCATCCGTCCTCGCAATAGTGCCGCTGAAAAATTTCTATCATTGCCAGCAATTTCTACCAAACTCAACGTTAAACCTGAAGCCTTAAGCAATTGAGGTTCCCTGTTTTTCATAGCTACCGTAAAGGAATCCTCAAATCGAATCAAGGGCCGTACTCCTGAGGGACTAGAAACCTTTTCCCATCTAAATGATTCTGTCCCTTGTGAAGCCGGGTTCAGTCCCGCTCTCTCCCAACCCTGTATGGGTCGTAACCAATCCCTCTTTAATCGGTAGAATGTAAAGGGACCAAACCGGTCTGCTATTTCAACCGCAGCTTCAGGAATGGCCGGCCCCTCTTTTTCCGCTTTTCCAATTAGCCTCCGCAGGTATAAATGCCATGCTTCCTTGTTAATCGAATCCGGGGTTCCTTCCATGCTACGTTTATCGTAATCTAGAAAATAGATGTCCCCTAATTTTCCTTCACGTAGAATATTTTCTATCCGATCTCGCATTTCCCGGGCACCATACAGGTAAAATTTTACATGCATTTTATTAGAGACCAGAAGCAGGTCATTAGAACTCAATTTATCCACGAAATCATGAACTTTATTTATTGGCTCTTTTGACATGCGCTGAGGATAAATCTTTTGAGAAAAATTTAAACCTGAGATCAAACATAAAACTCCCGCCAAACCTGCTGTCATAATTCTAAATTCTTTTTCCTGAGAACCCGAATTATTTCTTATCAATCTCAACATCCATGCCCCGGCATTCCTGGCCCCCATCACACACAGCATCAAGAAAAAGGGTTGCAGATAAAAAAAGGTCCGGGAATATGGAAGGGTAGGAAGCTTCCCCAATACAAAACCCGCAATAGCAAAAAATATGGGGCCCAGCCAGACACAGACCAACAAAAACCCAACAGTTCGGTTTTGTTGCAACAGGTTAACCAAGCCCAGCAACGCCAGCAGTAAAAATAGTGTGCCAGCAAATTCAAAAGGACTTGTCCATTTAACCAATAGCTCAGGAAAAAACTGTGAATACGATATTGCAGACACATTTGAAGTGGCCTCAGCCAACATCTCTGGACTGATTAGCACATAATACTGAATATAAAACCCTATGGCTCCCATTGCAGTAGAGGCCAGAGGTATTACCAGGTTCCTTTTTTGAAGGGAAGAATAATGACGAGCGGCTACTATTAAAATTCCTATCAAAAATATCGCTATCGAAACCTCGAAAAATAAAAAAGTCGGGATCATCCAGGTACCAATAACCCAGATGCTTACCCAGCCAGAAAATGCCAACACTCCGTTGAAGCCATTAAAGGACTTTTTAATTTCTATTTCTCGATCTTCCAGCCGATCCAGCACATAGACCACTGCCATCAGAGCCAGCATCATGGTCACAATATACCCACGCGCATAGGTGGAATATAAAGTATGCTCTTCACTGACAGCCATCAGAAAGGCCGTGGAAATCCCCACACCCGTGCTACCCGAAATCTTCCTTCCCAATTGGTAACCCAGATAAAGAGTGACTATTCCGCATACTATTAGGGGCACCCTCAACAACCATTCATTCAGTCCAAATGTTTTAAGGAGAAAACTAAGGATGAATGTAAGAAAAATATGGTTATTGGGGTATTGATAATTGGTGAAAATTTTAAGAGTAGGCATTTGCGCCCAAAGCGAAACGGTGGCCAATTCATCTGACACCAGCGGAACTCCCAGTCCGGGAAACCTGAACAGGCCAAAGATTAAAAGGATGGCCAATACCCAGGCCCAATATAAACGCTGGGTAATCGGATCATGATTTTTGAAAAATTTTGAGAGGAGCATCAATTTTCAGGCTTAATTTTGTTCCAATCCAAGTTCGGAAAAAGGGGCTTCCAATTACCGTTTTCATGAGATTTTATTTGTTTTTCAAGTTGCGCAAGTCGATTAAGGCCAGAGGGATGGGTAGAGAAATAAGAGGAAATTTTCATATCATTTTCTTCAGAAGTAGCCGCCTGTTTCGATAGACCCTTCTGTAATAATTCATCTTGCATAAGCTTTTCAAAAATTCGAATCATTCCATGCGGATCGATATCGGCTGAAAGGATCAATTCCATCCCTTTCAGATCGGCTTCTGCCTCCATTTCTCGACTCAGACCCAGCGTTTCGAGTTCTCCCGTGAGTTGGATAATTCCTTCCAGAGCAGTATTGATATCTCCCAGGATAAGGGTCACTAAGAAACTTCCCGCAAAACTCTGGAGAATCCCTCTAGTAGAATGTCTAAGAAGAATATGCTGAATTTCATGAGCGAGGACGCCCGCCAATTCCTCTGGAGACTCTGCCACATTAAGCAAACCTTCAAAGACCACGATAGGTCCTCCTGGCAAGGCCAATGCATTGATTTGTTTTACCGGCAAGATATAAACTTTTAGTTCATAAGGATATGTATCTGGTTGTTTCAACAAATCAACCGTATCCTGTAAAACTGCGAGGACTTCCGGGTCGGGCTTCTTCTCTACCGGAAGCATGTTTAATATAGACTGGCCCAGGACTATCTCCCATTCAACAGGAATTTTGTCTACCATTTTCTCCGCCAGAAACGAAGGGACCACTTTAATCAATACATATACGGAAAACAATAAAACCAGTATTCCGGAAATATAAAGTTTCCAGTTAAAACCAGACTCCTTACCCTTAGCAGACAAGCTTTCCGGCGCAATCCTTGAAAAACTTTCATAAAACTCCGGGTCCTCGACCACCAGGGTTTCCAGTCGCTCGCCGTTTTCATCATCGATATGATATTCAATTTGGAAGGGGAGGGTTTCTGCCGTCCAACGAAGGTGGGAGTAGGCCCATCGGACAGTTTCGCGATCAGATTTTTTAAGAATTAATTCCTGAGGGGTGAGTTCAATTTCGACAAAATTTTTAGTGGAACTTCTGCCATCAAACAAAGCACCGGTAAATTGCAGTTTTCTACTCGTCATACCCGCCTCCTCTCCTAACCGGAGGGGTGGTGCGCAATAACCGGGTAGGCAAAAAGTTGTCTCCGCGCAATGAACCCTTGATCTATTTCCCCTTGATAAGGGGGTTTATTTTTTTGCCCTTCTTTTCAAAGGAGGTAATGATTTTCCTTACCCGATTTCGATAGGAATATCTATAGCATCCAGAGCTTCTTCACCAAAGGCTCCACTGTCCTTCATTTCCTGAATTATTCGGTCCAATTCAATGTTTCCGGCAAGAGTCAGATTTTCGGTCACAAATTTTTGATTGCGAACCACCACCCAGGGAAATCCTATTCCAAAGGTAAACAGGATAATAAAAAAATTGATCACCTTTAATTTCATATAATCTTTTCCTGTTATGGGAAAATGAAAAGTCGCTCCACCCACGTGGGTATGGGACCATAAATATCTTTTCAATTCGGCTGTAAACCAGAACAGGTAAAACCCCAGAGTGAGGGGTGTGAGGATCACAGCAAACAGGAACTTTCAAAAAATGTCTTTTCCTACTCCGGAAAAACGGAACTGCACATCTCCGAACCAGGAGTTCTGGCGCCAAAATTTTTCGGCTTTCATTTTGAAGTAGGGCCAGTAAAAACCCAAGGTCACGACTGTAAGAATGACTCCAATAAAATATACGACAAACGCTTCCATTCCTCTTCCCCGGAAGGAAAAACGGATATTGCGCCAAGTCGTTCGTGAGAGACGATACCTCCAGGCTCTCGCCAAAAGAGCAGGAAGCAAAGCTAAAATGATGAAGGAGACCAGGTTGGAAACCATTTCGCCTTCCACAGCCCCAATAGTGAAAAAGACGTAGGCGTTGATCAGTCCCAATAGAATTAAAATCGCGCCGAACAAAATCGCCCCCCGCATTAATTCTTTACCCGTACCGAGATAGGAAAAGCGATCCCCTACAAAAAGGGTCTGCGACCAGATATATTTTCGAACAATGGTTTTGGCCCAAAATCGGTAAATACCCAATGTGAACACCGTTTTGATCAAATTGACCAAACTGATGTTTAAAAGAGAACGGCCATCGCCAAGAAACTTGAATCGGTTGGAGGAACTGTCTTCCTGCGCGGGTGTATCGGTTGGCTTTTCACCCTCTGGTACGGCAACGGAATCGGGAAGGGATTCAATCTTCCCTTCCGCGGGCTGAAGGTTTACAGAAAATCCCAGGTTGCGAAGATGTGTAGAAGCTAAATCAGCCTGATGGTCGGGAATAGGCCTTTCAAAACGCCAAGGTTGCCCCTGGCATAAATGATCGACAATGGTCATGGCCCTTTCAGTATCAAATCGGAACACTTTGGAAAGCCTTTCGGCGGCCTCCACTTTATTGGCTCCCGACCATGTATTCAACGTAATCTGGTAACTCATGATAGAGACTCTTCCTCCAAAATTAAGTTATCAGTCTCAATATATAAGGTCAGTAAAAATCATAAGCGGTGCGTTGTTCAGCCCAACCCAAAAATCCATCTTTTTGGGGATCGCCGGTAAATTTATTCGACCCGCCCGTCCAGCTTTCCGGTTTGTCCCAATTATCCCCATAATGGTAGAGAAACATTTTTTTCCGGACATCTTCAGGCAATGTCACTAACTCCTGATAAGAGGAATGAACTCCACCGAAAAATAATTGCGTGTCGTGAAACATAACTTCCGCTAACCTGCCAAAACGGATCGGATAGTCTGCGTCAAACATGGTATCTCCCGAAATCCAGACTTTTCGGTTGATAAACACCCCCGAACACCACTGCGACTCGTCCACACTAATTGCAGTATCAGGAAAATGCCGCGTTCGCATAATAACCAGTTCAATCGGCCCGTGTTTATAGGCCCAGAATTTCCTTCCTTCAATTTCTATATTCTGCGGACGAAGAATATTGAAAAAATCCGTCAATTGTAGAGGACGACCCTGATTGGCCTCACAATACTCGCACCCACCAGAAAGGCTCTTGCTCCAGAGAATATCCTGATAGTCCCGCAAAATAATCATATCGGGTTTAGAGACATTGGGTGTGTAGCGATTCATCAAAGCCACTTCTTCTAATCCACCAATGTGATCCGCATGACTGTGGGTGGGCAAATAACAACGAACATCTAATACACTTAATCCTAAATCATTGAGAGCCAAAGGACCCTGGGTACCACAATCTATCAATACATGGTGGTTCCCCTGAATGATCAACATATTGGATTGGCGTCTGCGCTTGGCAAATGCAGAACCTGTTCCTATAAATACAACTCTTAAAGACCCATCGGTGGTAAGGGGTAGAGATTCGCCATTTCTACAAATCTCTTTCACTTCATACATAAGCTCTCCTTCTTCTCCCCGAACAAGGTGGTCATGAAAACGGAAGAATAAAACCTGATTAATGCGGGGTCAATATTACTGCCTTAATTTTAACATCCAAGAACGGTACCATAAAAGCAGTGCTCCGTCCATAACAGTTTGATTTTTATAATAAAACTTGCCTACAAAGAGATCTTAAGTCTCGAAAAACCAATCCTGAACCCCACGATTATTTTCTACCTCGGCATTTATTTGCTCACCGATAGAATAGAGCCAATTTACTTTAAATTAGGTTCCATTAAAGTCACAATCTGATAAATTTTTATAGGCGAGGCTTCGCCTCACCCACCCCTACTTCTGCAAAACATTTAAATATAGATTTGATAGGGGTTGCTCTTTGATTTCTCAATAAGTTGAGGAATTAGGAAAAATTAAGTTATAATTAGAAGCACCTCTAAAAATTGCACAGGGTCATGAGTATGCCCTTGAGAATTAAGGACATGCGAATTTTCCAAACAAAAGTACCGAATTTGCCGGGGTGCCCTAAAAAATTCCTGATTGCACCCGGTATATCAATCCCTTTATCCCAAAAGATATGAAATACATAGTTGTTATCGTGGCGGGTCTGACAGACAGGCCTTTTGCGGAAAAAGATAATAAAACCCCTTTGCAGTTGGCCGATACCCCGAACCTGGATGCCCTGACGCAAAATGCAATATGTGGACCCGTTCAAACCATACCGGATGATTTACATCCCGGAAATGAGGTTTCCTGCCTGGGGCTTCTGGGACTCGATCCTATAAAATATTCTTCAGGGCATGCCCTGCTTTCTGCTGCGGGTTTAGGAGTAACCCCGGCACCGGATGAGATAGCCCTGTGCTGTGATCTGGTAACCCTGCAACCTACGCATGACGATATGGTCATGAAAGATTACACGGGCGGACTTCTTTCCCATGATGATTCAGGTCTTCTATTAAATGCCCTGCAAGAACAAGTGATCGATGCTCCGGTTACATTCCATCATGGTGGCGGTTATCACAACCTGATGTTTATAAAAATTCCGCCTATTTCAGAAAGATTGACTCCCCCTAACGAGCTTATCGGTGAAGGAATCCGTCAATTCATGCCAGAGGGAAAAGAGGTTCGCGAATTGATCTTTGTGATGAATCAGGCGCAAATTATTTTGCATAACCATGCCCAAAATAAAAAACGTGTTGCTGAAAAAATAGACCCTGTGAATAGTATTTGGTTTTGGGGGAACGGTGAACTTCCCAGCCTGCCCTCCTTCCAGAAACGGTATGATAAAAGCGCATCTTTAATCTCTGCCTCTTTGATGGTCAAGGGGATCGCCAAGCTCACCGGAATAGATGTTGTGGAGGTCGAAGGGACAACGGGATTTTCCAACACCAATTATTCCGCGAAAGTTTCTGCTACGCTCAAGGAATTGGAAACTAAAGATGTGGTTTTCCTCCACATTTCAGCAGGAGAAGAAGTTTCACTCAAAGGTAATTTGGACGATAAGATTATGATGATCGAAGACTTCGATGCTCAGGTCATCAAACCTTTGGCTCAGGCCATGGAAACAATGAAAGACGTAAAAATGATGGTCGTGGTCAACCATGTCAATTCGGCCCAGTTAATGAAATACGATCGGTCCCCGGTTCCCTATCTGGTTTATCCTGCTTCATCGGGAAACGCGAACCAATATGACGAACAACTTTTAGAAACGGGAAAATCATTCTCTAACGCTCCCGATCTATTGACGGCCTTTCTGACAGACCAGCTATGAAAAATTCTTTAATCGTACAAAAATATGGTGGCACTTCCGTTGGAACTCTGGAGCGAATCCAGCATGTGGCCGACCGAATCTCCAAAGTCAGAAAAACAGGTGTGGACATTGTTGTTGTGGTTTCCGCCATGGCAGGGGAAACCGATAAACTGTTAAAAATGTCACGGAGCCTGGCTAAAAACCCGGCTCGAAGGGAAATTGATCTGCTCTTGTCTTCGGGTGAGCGGATTTCCGCCGCTTTACTGACAATCGCCCTGCAAGCCCGAGGTATCCCTGCCCTTTCTTTGACTGGGCGCCAAATCGGACTAGAAACTGACAACACCCATACCCGGGCTCGGATTAAGAGTATTGATGGTCAGCGTGCCCGCAAGATGTTGAGTGAAAATCATGTGATCGTGGTCGCCGGATTCCAGGGCATTAATTCGGAAGGCGATGTGACCACTTTAGGGCGAGGTGGGTCCGACACTTCTGCGGTGGCTCTGGCCGTCGCGCTGGGTGCCAGGCAATGCGAAATTTATACCGATGTCGATGGGGTTTATACTTCTGATCCGAGAATGGTGCCGCAAGCCAGGAGACTGGATGTGGTATCGTATGATGAGATGCTGGAAATGGCCAGTCTGGGAGCCAAAGTCCTGCAAATCCGTTGTGTGGAGTTTGCCCATAAATACAAGATGCCCCTGATCGTTAAATCTTCTTTCAAGGAGGGAGATAAGGGAACTTTGATCTGCGAGGAGGATCCGAATATGGAACAACCGGTTGTTTCCGGAATCATGTGCGACAAAAACCAGGCAAAAATTACTTTAAAAGAAGTTCCCGACCAACCGGGTATCGCCGCCAATATTTTTGAACCTTTGGCATCCGCATCCATCTCTGTGGACATGATCATTCAGAATGTCAGTGAACAGGGGCATACCGACTTGTCGTTCACGCTCGCACGTGAAGAGCTGGATGAAGCCATGGTCATCATGAATAAGGTAGCAAAAAAAATACATGCCACCCATGTCAGCGCGGATGCAAAAATTGTTAAAATTTCTATTGTCGGAGCGGGCATGCGCAGTCACTCTGGGGTGGCGGCTGAGATTTTTAAAACCTTGTCCGCGAACAAAATAAATATACTGATGATCAGCACCTCAGAGATTAAAGTGTCCTGTATCATTGAGCAAAAACACTCTAAACTTGCGGTCACTACTTTGCACGATGCTTTTAAAATGGGGAAGAAACCGGTTAAAAGAAAAAGCGCAAAAAAATAAACACACCACACCCTAAATGCAGTGCACTTGAATAAAACTTATTTTAGAATCCCCATCATTGATGGGAAAGGTTAGGGATAGGCCCTGATCAAGAGAAAATTTTTTGAATGGAAAGCTGTTTAGTTATGAGTCCCGTAAAAATTTATGACACCACTCTCAGGGATGGTTCTCAGGCAGAAGGTATTTCCTTCACCGTTGAGGATAAAATTCGCATCGCCCATAAACTGGACGAACTGGGAGTGCATTATGTAGAAGGCGGTTGGCCGGGATCGAACCCGAGAGACATCGATTTTTTTGAGAAAGCCCAGCGCGCAAACTTTTCCCAGACTCGAATCACAGCCTTCGGCAGTACCCGTTACCCCGATAAAAAGGTGGAAGACGATACCGTGCTACAAGCCCTTATGAAAACCGAAACCCAGGTGGTAACCCTGTTCGGAAAAACCTGGGACCTGCATGTGAAAGATGCCTTGTCTACCAGTTTGGATGAAAACCTGCGCATGATCTTTGACAGCATCGCCTATTTGAAAAAGCATCGCGATGAAGTCCTTTTTGATGCCGAACATTTTTTCGATGGTTATAAGAATAATCCTGAATATGCGCTCAAGGCTATCAAGGAAGCTGAATCAGCAGGGGCGGACTGGATCGTTTTGTGCGACACCAATGGCGGTTCGCTCCCGCATGAGGTGCGTTCGATCTTTGAAGTAGTTAAAAAATCTGTTTCCATTAAATTAGGCATCCATGCGCACAACGATTCAGAGGTAGCGGTCGCCAACTCGATCAATGCTATTCAAGCCGGGGCCGAACAGGTTCAGGGAACTATTAATGGAATTGGCGAGCGATGCGGTAACGCTAACCTGGCTTCCATCATCCCCAACCTTAAAATCAAGATGGGAATCGACTGCGTCACCGATGAACAACTGCATTCACTTAAAGAAGTTTCCGCATTTGTCGATGAACTGGCAAATCGAGCACACTGGAACCATCAACCCTTTGTGGGAAAAAGCGCGTTTGCGCATAAGGGTGGCGTGCATGTCAGTGCGGTGCGAAAAAATTCGCAAACCTACGAACATATCGAGCCCGAAAAAGTTGGCAACCACCAGCGCATTTTGGTTTCCGACCTTTCCGGAAAAAGCAATGTGCTTTATAAAGCCAAGGAATATGGCATTAATATTGACGATAAGGACCCCAAAGTTCAAAAAATCCTTGAGTCTTTGAAAGAGTCCGAGAACCTAGGTTTCCAGTATGAAGGTGCTGAGGCTTCCTTTGAATTGATGATGCGTGATGCCCTGGGCCAGAAAGAAGTCTTTTTTGAGTTTATCGGGTTTCGGGTCATCGTTGAAAAACGCCAGGAAGATGAGGAACCCATCTCTGAAGCTACTGTCAAACTAAGGGTCAACGGCATTCAGGAGGTCTCTGCCGCTGAAGGCACCGGACCGGTCAATGCTCTGGATAAAGCCATAAAAAAAGCCCTGGTCAAATTTTATCCGGAGTTGGAAGAGGTCAACCTCTACGACTACAAAGTCCGCATTCTGGAAGAGAAAAAAGGCACCCGCGCCAAAACCCGGGTCCTGATCGAATCCGGCGACCATCATTCCAAGTGGGGAACCGTAGGTGTCTCCGAAAATATCATTGAAGCCAGTTGGCAGGCCCTGGTGGATAGTATCGACTATAAACTCAATCAGGGTGGTTAGCTCCACCCTGATTGAATCCAGGTTTGGCAATATTTTTATCTCCTCTGGAAAGATCCCCCAATCCCCCGTTAAAAAACCTCACTAAATACTTTAAAAAAAACCTTCGGTATAATATAGTTTTTTCAGTCCATTGACCTAAATTTATTTTAAGTAACTTTCTAAACCTGACTAACCCAATCTTATATGGCGGACACAATACCCGCTTCCAGCCCTATAATCAAATAAAGTCAATAAATTAAATAGCTTATATGCGTACAACATGCGCGATTATCTAAACCCCTGCCAATTTTCATCTCATATCTGCTAAACCGAATGTCTAAAATTTTTAAATTAAATGTATATAAATTTTGATCTGAACCTTGACATTTACTGCCTATGGATTATCTTAATAGTAATATTATCCCATTGCAGATTATAGTATTTGCGATCTCAGGTTGAAAATTATTTAATAACTTGCTTAACCCCAACAAATAGATAATAGATTTTAATATCTATAAATGTTGGCCCTGGAGTCCAGTGTACCTATTTCCGTCTCTGTTGGAGAAGGGAGACGAATGGACCTCAGACACTCAAATCGCGGCAGGAGATTTTTTGGAACTTGCGGAAGAACGACTGGGTGTTGTCAGCCAATTTTAATCCGACTGACAATTCCACGCTTATAACAGGGGGCTTTCTATTTTCCAATAAGCAGAAAACGGCTTTGAATAAAAGGACTATAAAAATATAACCGGGGTCCTAATCGAATGGAAAAAACACAGGTGGAGCACCTCAAAAATATTAAATCCTCTCTTAGAAGTATCAATATTAGCATTTCACTGTTAGAAGCATTAATCAGTGATCTTATGAAAACCAACAGGACACACAAAATACCCAACTCACAATTTAAAATCAAAGGCATTAAGCGAGAAGATCTTAGTTGATGAAGCCCGAACCGGTTCCATGGACAAGATGCCCATTGCCTCCATGACTAATGAGCGGAGAACCTCCGCTGGAAAATTGTAAGGTCGCTATTCTCTGCGGACAAGCATTCTCCCTTCCAGTCATCGCTAGCTATCTGTAAGGTTAGTGGGCGCGGAGAAGATTGCCAATGGTTTTACGGTAATGCTTTCGGACCTGCTGAGTATGACATTCGTAATCGGCGAGCAAGGCACCTGCCAGGGTTTCGGCGGCTTCTCCCTCGTATCCGAGTAAACGAGCCAGAGGCGCCAGTTCCTCATTATTTTTGGGAAGGGTGTTGGTGGGGGTCTGACGAATGATTCGCAAAGCACATTCCAAATTTCTTAGAAACAGGTAATTCGCCTGAAGTTCTTCTGCCATATTCTGATCAACCAACCCAAGCGCTACAAAATTTTGCAATGCAGAAAGGGTGTTCGTCTGCCGAAGCCTTTTAAATTTTTTCCCGTGAATTAACTGTAAAATCTGCACCGCAAATTCGATATCTGCTAATCCACCAAAGCCCAATTTAACGTTTTTGCCTTTGGTTGATTCCTTTGCCAGCTCCAGTTCCATTCTTTCCCGCAGACGGGATATTTCTATGAGGGACTCATATTCAAACTTGTCTTGATAAACAAACTGATGAGCGGTCTCGATGAATTTTTTCCCAACCTCAGCGTTGCCTGCCACAAACCGTGCCCGCACCAGAGCCTGTTGCTCCCATATTCTAGCTCGGGATTTATAATATTTTTCATAGCCCTGAATAGAAAGTACCAGCACCCCTGCATCACCCTCAGGTCTGAGTTCGGTATCGATTTTATAAGCATAACCCGCAGGAGTCATTTCGGAAGTCAGTTTATAGATCATCTGCGATAAAGAGGAGTAATAGTGCCCTGCGGATGGAGAATCATTTATTCCTTCATCATAAACCAGCAGGACATCGAGGTCCGATCCAAAATTTAATTCATGTCCCCCCAGCTTTCCCATGCCAATGATGCAGAAGTTCTGAAAATTAATGTTTCCTTTTTTCCCAAGTTCTTCACAGGCAATTTGATAAACAGTTTCCAGAAAAACATCCGCGAGATGGGACAAGTCCTCCAAGGTTCCTGCAAGATCAGCCTCTTTAATCAGGTAGCGCACCCCGATGCGAAGTTCCTCAGCTTGCTTGATACGCCGAACCACCAGAGACTTGGACTCAAAATCAGGCGAATCTTTTAAAGCACGGTTTAATTCTTCCTGTATTTTTTTTGCCTGTTTATATCTATAAATGGCTTCCATGTCAGTGAGGACATCTACCAGATCGGGCCGCCTGATTAATATTTGTGACAACATTCCACTGCTTCCAAAAAGTATGAGCAATAACTCCAGAAAATTTTCATTTGCCTGGAACAGCTCGAGAAAAGATTCCCTGGCTCCTGTCGCTTCCACAAATTTACACAGATTCTCAATGGCTAAATCAGGCTTAGGAACTATTCTGCATTGTTGAAATATTTTTGGAAGAATGCTGTAAAACTCCTGAATACTTTGCACAGATGGATGCGAAAATTGAGCCCCGTCACGAAAAGATTCCAGAAAACGATAAGCTCTATTGGAGTCTGGGAGAAAAGGAATTTTGGCCAGGGTACTTTCGGTAAATTGTTCTTCACCTATCCGGGAACGGCTCCACCCACCGGATAGGGTTTCTGCCACCTCCCGCTTTTCTTTTTCGACAAATTGTTCGGCAAACATTTTTCCCACAAACTGGGTGTGGCTGTCATATTCCTGCATTAAGTTATCGGCCAAACTTTTCTGGCTATCCCCTGCAATCCTCATCTTTCGCGCCAGTATTGCCAAATCGGTTTCGTTATCTGGTAGCAGGTACGTTTGCAGACCAAAGGTAATCTGTACACGGTTTTCCAGGTTACGCAGAAAGATGTATGCCTCGCGAAGTTTATGGTGATCCTCTTCCGTCAATATATTTTTTTCGCAAAGTATTTTCATAGCTCCCAGAGAATCACGGACACGCAGGCTTTTATCCCTCCCCCCCAGTAGCAACTGGTAAGCCTGGATTGTAAATTCCACTTCCCGGATGCCACCGAATCCCAATTTAATATTACCTTTTGAGTTTTTTCCTTTGAGGCTTTTATTGATCTGGTACTTCATGGATTTGATTTCTTCAATAGCCTCAAAATCCAGGCTTCGCCGGTAAATAAACGGTTCAATCATATCGAAAAATTGTTTGCCCAAATTTTCACTACCTGCTGAAACACGGGCCTTGATGAGGGCCTGCCTTTCCCAGGTTCTGCCCCAGGACTGATAATAAATTTCACAGCTGGCCAGGGAATTCACAATCTCACCACTATTTCCTTCTGGTCGAAGCTCCAGATCTACCCGGAACACATTGCCATCGGAGGTTATCTCGTTGAGGGATTTGGTAATCTCCAGCGCAAGTTTGGTGAAGTACTCATGATTGCTGATGCTTATAATAGATGAGTCCCCCTCACTCACAGGACGCGTCTCTCCCTTGCTGGACGTATAAATATATATCAGATCAATATCTGAGCTGTAATTGAGTTCAAGGCCTCCCAGTTTTCCCATACCAAGAATAGCAAATTCAGATTCTTTCCAATCTCCCTTTTCATCCTGATAAACCGGCCTTCCATACTTTTTTCGTAATTCCCGGTCCGCATGCTCATAGGCGGCCTGCAAACAAACATCGGCAATATTGGAAATATCTTCAACCGTTTCCTTGAAGTCTACTTTGCCCAATAAGTCCCGAAGTCCGATTCGAATGTATTCCCTTTTTTTAAATTTTCTTAACGCTGAAAAAATTTTTTTACTTTGAAACTCCTCCCCGGCCATTTCATAAAAATCCCGCATCAGCATATCTTTTGATTTGGAATGGGTCAGCGTCTCTGGAAGGCTCAACCAGTCCACGTATGACGGTTCTCTAAGAAGTGCGTCGGTGAGGATCTGACTGCCTGAAAACAAAAATACCAGGGCAACAAACAAGGAAGAGGATTCAGTAAGTTGCGTGTATAAATAATCCTTATCCAAAATTTTCTCTGAAAATCTTTCGAAGTTATGCAATGCCATGTCCGCATTATGCGAACTTGAAATTAGTTCCAGCAGAACATGAAAGAAATCGGGATATAGTTTTTCAAACTGGGCATGGCCGGCCAAGGCTATGAGATTTTTCCAGGCGGATTCGGGTTCACGAAAACCTAAATCCCGCAAAGGTTCTGACAATTTTCCATCCCAAGGCAGGCGTTGGTGAATTCGATTAATCAATTCTACGTTAAATGTCATGAAATAATTACTATTGGGGTTCAAGTTTTAGACTCAGTATCGGCCTAATTTACCACATAAAAAAACCCCCTGGGAGGACCCAGGGGGTTTTTAAATTCCAAATTGTCTCTTAAATCAACAATCGTAGTACATTTCAAATTCCATTGGATGCGGCCGAAGTCGCAGAGGATCCACTTCATTTTCGCGTTTATATTCGATCCAGGTATCGATAATATCCTGAGTGAATACATCGCCTTTGAGGAGAAACTCATGATCCTCCTCGAGAGCCTCAAGGGCTTGATCCAAAGAGTGAGGCAATGTAGGAATACTAGCCAACTCTTCCGGTCCAAGTGAATAAATATTTTTATCCAAAGGTTCGCCAGGATCAATTTTGTTTTCAATACCATCAAGGCCAGCCATGAGCATTACCGCAAATGTCAGATACCCATTACAAGATGGATCGGGATAACGGATTTCCAACCGCTTCGCTTTCGGGCTGGGCGAATACATGGGAATGCGGATGGAGGCACTACGGTTTCGGCTGGAATAGGCCAGGTTAACCGGCGCTTCGAAACCAGGCACCAACCTCTTATAGGAATTGGTAGTCGGTGCGGCAAAAGCACAGATTGCCCGAGAATGTTTTAAAATTCCGCCAATGTAGTGCATGCCCATTTCACTGAAACCCGCATAGCCATTTCCAGCAAACAAAGGTTTGCCATCTTTCCAGATGCTCTGATGGGTATGCATCCCGGTACCATTATCGCCATACATAGGCTTAGGCATGAAGGTTGCGGTTTTGTTATGTGCCTTGGCTACATTTTTAACAATGTATTTGTACCACATCAGGTTGTCTGCACACTTGACCAGCGAAGAAAAACGCATCGCTATTTCGTTTTGCCCTCCCGTTGCAACTTCATGATGATGACATTCCATGCTAATACCCACCTGCTCCATGGTTAACATCATTTCAGAGCGTATATCCTGAAAGGTATCGTTGGGAGCAACCGGGAAGTAACCCTCTTTATGCCTTGGTTTATGACCCAGGTTTGGGGCTTCATCCCGACCTGTGTTCCAGTTCCCTTCAACAGAATCAATGGAATAAAATGATTCATTGGTAGTGGAATCGTATTGAATATTATCAAAAATAAAAAATTCCGCTTCCGGTCCAAAATAAGCAGTGTCTCCAATTCCTGTAGACTTGAGATAGGCTTCCGCTTTCTGAGCGATATTGCGAGGGTCACGGCTATATTTTTCTTTGGTAATCGGGTCGACAATATTACAGATCATGCTGACCGTTGGGACTTTCGTAAACGGGTCCATGACCGTGGTAGCCGGATCGGGAATGACCAGCATGTCACTATTATTGATGGCCTGCCATCCACGAATACTGGAGCCATCGAATCCCAGTCCTTCTGAAAACAAATGCTCTTCCAATTCACTCTCAGGTACAGAAAAATGTTGCCAGGATCCGAGTAGGTCCATAAACTTCAGATCTACAATTCGGGCATTATTTTTTTTTGCGAAATCTACTGCCTCTTTGGGGGTCATTAACGGTTCTCCTGCAAAAAATAGTTAAAGATAACAATTATAAAAAACGCAAAAAAACCGGTGCCGTCACTACGGCTCCAGTTTCTCATATTAAATCCAGCAATCCCGGAATGAGAATTTATAATTTATTCTTTTGGACAGGAAACTATATGCAAAACCCTCGGATCAAATAGCGTCTTCCCCACGCTCTCCGGTACGAATCCGCACCGTATCCTGAAGATCAATTACAAATATTTTTCCATCACCAATTCTTCCAGTTTGTGCGGCCTGCATAATGGTACTGATCACATCTTCCACTTGATTATCGCTGATGATGATTTCCATTTTAATTTTGGGAAGAAAGTCCACCACGTACTCGGCACCACGATAAAGTTCGGTGTGGCCCTTTTGCCTGCCGAATCCTTTTACCTCGCTGACAGTTATCCCCTTCACCCCGATCTCGTTCAATTTGTCTTTTACTTCATCCAGCTTGAACGGTTTAATGATCGCCTCAACCTTTTTCATATTGTTTTCCTCTTGCCTGTATGTTCAAAAAAGATCCGGACTGGTGGACATTTGCCTTTACGGTCGCAAATTTTGCCAAACTATAATGGCTCTCTTTCGTGCCCACCTCAAACCGGTTACTTCATGTTATTTCAATATTCATGCCAATAAGTATTTCCAAACTTGTTTGGCAGGCTCCGCCAATAATCTTATAGAATAAAAGGGGTTTATGATGTCGGCGAACTATACCACACCCAATGGGCAATTTCAAACGAGCTTACATGCCCCAAATTAGGGCATATAGGAGCTGGAAATGACTAATTTTAAAGCGTTTTTCAATCTTCATCGCTAGCTTTATTTATTCGATTTAGGGCATTTTCCAGCTCCATTCGCTTCTCCTCTATCTTTTGATCCGAGGATTTGGGTGGGAGAGATATAGGAGATGAAAAATTGAGATTGCAACGGGTAAAAGGAAGAGGGATAACAAATCGGTCCCAGCTATTTAGGACCATTTTATTTTTAGCTCCGAAAGTCATGGGAAAAACTGGCGCTCCGGTTATTCCAGCCAGTTGAATCGACCCCGGCTGTGCTACACACCGGGGTCCACGTGAACCATCGGCTATGATAATGATTCTTTGGTTTCGGCGTAAAACTTTTATCAGGGACCGGGATGCGGAAACAGCTTTTTTATAAGTGGACCCCCGTATCACAGAATAACCCATCAACTTTGCCAGCCGGGCTAAAAGATCACCGTCTTCACTCGGGCTGATCAACAGGAAATAATCCGGGTGCCGGCGAAGGTAATAAAACAGGTAAAAAATTCTTCCATGCCACAAGGTAAGGATATAAGGTCCAGCAAGGTTTTTAAAATGCTTTTCCTGGTCCTCATTCAGATTTTTTGAGCGCAGGGTCATGCACCAAAGGTAGATCAGCCCAAAAAGAAAGTATGGGACTACATAATTAAACAGAAGTCTTTTCATTTGAACTCAATTCATCCATATAATCTGCAATACGCTTTGCGACAACCTTCATAACTCCTGGTTCTCCCAGCGAATCCCGAATTTTAAGAAGGCGCTTACGAACGGCCTGTTCCTTTTCCGGAGCACGCAATAAAGCCAGAACTTCTTCAGAGATATTTTTTGCTGTCACTTTACCCTGTATTAATTCGGTCGCCACTTCTTCCTCAGCGACTATATTAACCAGCCCTACCAATGGAATTTTTACCAACAGACGCGCCAACCAGTATGTCAAAGGATTTAACTTGTAAACGATTACCATGGGACATCCCAAAATACCGGCTTCTAAAGTGGCAGAACCGGATGCAATGATCAACGTGTCACAACTATTCATTACATCGTAGGTTTCTCCTTGTATCAATTGGATACCAAGTGGATTGGTGCCTAAACGCTCGCGAATTATTTCTGGATCAATGGAGTCAGCGATTGGAAGAAGAAACTGGCAGGAGCCCAGTTCACTTCTTATTTTTTCGGCCGCCTGAACCATCACCTCTAAAAGTGAGTTGACTTCATTCATCCTGCTCCCAGGCAAAAGCCCTACAATCTTGACTTCCGGGTTTTGGAAATATTTCTCCCGGCTCTCTTCACGCGACCTGGTAGGATGAACCATATCTATAAATGGATGCCCCAGAAATTCTGCATCAACCCCGGCATCCAAATACAGCTTTTCCTCAAACGGAAGAATGACAAACATCTTACTTACTGATTCCCGAATCTCTTTGATCCGACCTTTTCTCCACGCCCAAATCTGCGGGCTGATGAAAAAAAATACCGGACAATCAAAACGTCGCCCCTGTTTTGCCAGCCGAAGATTTAATGTGGGATAGTCAATGAGAATCACCGCGTCATATTTACGCGAGGCGATTTCTTTCATCAATGACCGATAGACCTTGTAATAGTGGTCGAATTCTCCCAATACCTCTATTACCCCGACCGTGCCCATACGCTCAATACCAAATAGCGTTTCAACACCCGCTTCCCGCATTCTTGCCCCACCCATCCCCGAGAAGCGAGCGTGCGGTTGCAGAATTTTTAGCGCCGACACCAGGCTCGAACCATGCAGGTCTCCAGATGCCTCGCCAGCTACAATTAAAAAGTGGGGATGTTTATCATTCATCGTGTTCTAACCACAAGCCGTGGAGGCAATTGGGAAATGATTCGTTAAGCCGAGTAATTTTTTGCCAGCAAAAACTACTGTTGTTCATTGCCACCGGGCGTAGTCCAGTAGCTAAACACTGACAACTGCAATTTTTGCCTCATTAGCCAGATCGAGAACCAAGTTTTGTTCCACCACCATGACCCGCTCTGCTTCCAGTGCCAGAACTCCCGCCTTACCTTCGGCCAGCATTCGGATAGTTTGTGGTCCAATGCC
>Ga0233434_1001309_pt1 | contig 24897 bp, 25 predicted proteins | sample SI_122_August201_4_FD_182738 | JGI IMG/M metagenome (GOLD analysis project Ga0233434, IMG submission 182738) | Seawater microbial communities from Saanich Inlet, British Columbia, Canada - SI_122_August2016_120_MG | ecosystem: Environmental > Aquatic > Marine > Inlet | place: Canada: British... | reverse complement strand
TTGAGGAATGGGAGCAAAGAGAAGATGTTAAACTAGAAGATTGTCTTTACAGAGGACTAATGAGACGTGGTGCTGGTGATGAATTAGCTGCTGGTTGTGCTAAGAGTCAAATGTTCCATGATGCCTCACAGGCAACAATGTAATAGGATTTTTAATCCAATACCTTAAAAGTTCATAATTTAATTTTTGGATATGAAAATCCTATACATATCTCCTAGATTTGAAGGTGGTATAGGTGGTCATGCAAAAAGAGTTGCAGAAAAATTACGTGAACAAGGTCATGATATCAAATTAATGCAAATTCCACATATTCCAATAAAAAAATTAAAAAATCCATCTTTTACAATATTTGGAATTTTAAAATCATTAACAAATCGTGAAAAATTTGATGCCGTTCATGCATGGAATATCCCCTCTGCATTTGTAATGAAATATGTGAATTCCAATAAAAAAATTCTATCCGTACATGGAATGTATTCTGAACAAGTAGAAGTATTACATTCAAAATCAATTGGGAATTTAGCTAGCAAAGCAGAAATTAAAGCATTTAAAATTTCTAACAAACTAACAACTGATTCAAAAACAGTTCAAAAAAACTATAAAGAAAAAATTAATGCAAATTTCATTTATTTACCCGCACCATTAGATGCTAAAAAATTTAATGATATTGGAGAAATTGAAAAAAAGAAAAACCAAATAATTTACATTGGTCGTGATAGCTATGAGAAAGGAATTGACATTTTAAAAAATATTGAACCTAAAATTAATGGAACAGTTGTTTATTGTACTAATTTTTCATGGGCTAAAACTATGGAAATTTTAAAATCATCAAAATTATTAATTGTTCCATCTAGAATGGAGAGTATTCCACAGGTGATTAAAGAGGCATTTTATCTAAAAATACCTGTGATAGCAACAAAAGTAGGTGGTATTCCTGAAATAGTTGAAAATAACAAAACTGGAATTTTAATACCTTCAGAAAACCCTGAAAAAATGATTGATGCCATAAATAATCTTCTAGAAAATGATCAATTAATTGATCAACTTACAAAAAATGCTTTTGAATTTATCACTAAAAATTTTACATGGGATGTATTACTTGCAAAATATATTGAATTATATGAAAAATAATGTCATTTTATAATCTTAAATTGTTAGTTTTTATTTAGTATTTTAAAATTTAATTTATTGAAGCAAAAACTTGTTGATTTTTTAATTTGTCCAACCTGTAGACAACCTGTAGATGTTAAAATTAGAAAAAAACAAGGTTCTGAAATTATAGAAGGTTCAATAAAATGTCATAAATGTAAAGATAATTTTAAAATTACAAAAGGTATTCCTAGATTTGTTGTTGATAAAACAAAAGATTTTGTAAAAACCGAAGATGCTTTTAGTGAAAAATGGAAGAAACATCATAAAAATCACCAACAAAAAGATTGGGTTGATTTTCAAAGAAAATGGTTTTTAGATAGATATGGATGGAAAACAAAAGAAAATTTTGACAAATTTTTAAATTCAAAAAATATGATTCTTGATGCAGGAACAGGAATTGGGAATAGTGCAAAATTTCTTTCTACAAATAAAAACTCTGAAGTAATTGCATTAGATGCAAGTGAAAGTATTGATTTTGCATATGAAAAATATGGAAAATTACCTAATGTGCACTTTTTACAGGCTGATCTTCGTCAATTACCATTTAAAAAAAGTTTTTTTGATTATATTTATTCAGATCAAGTTCTTCATCATACAAAAAATACGGGAACTTCATTCAAATATTTAACAAAATTTTTAACGAATTCTGGACATATCTCAATTTATGTTTACAATAAAAAAGCTCCAGTCCGAGAATATGTGGATGATTATATTCGTAATAAAACTGTGAAAATGTCTACTGTAGAATGTACTGAATTCTCAAAACAAATGGCATTTTTGGGGAAAAGTTTAGCTCAATTAAAAAAGAAAATCAAAATACCTCAAGATATTCCACTTTTAGGTGTAAAAGCCGGGGAATATGATGTACAACGTTTTGTATATTGGCATTTTTTGAAGTGCTTTTGGGATGAATCTGATAATTTTGAAAGAAGTGTTGGAGTAAATTTTGATTGGTATTCTCCTAAATTTGCATTTAGACATACTCCAAAAGAAGTCAAAGGATGGTTTAATGATTCTAAATTAAAAATTACTAATTTTAAAGAAATTGAAAGTGGAATAAGCGTAACTGGTCAAAAATAAATTTCTCATTTATCTAATGTTTTTTTTAAATTATCAATAAATTTTTGAGTGATTATTTTCCAACTAAAATTATCCTCTACAAATTTTCTTCCTTGAATTCCCATTTCTTCAATTTTTTTTGGATCATTCACAAATTCTTCAATTTTTTTAATTAATTCTTCAGAATTTCCCCTCTCTATCAAAAATCCTGTTTTTTTATCTATCATTAATTCTGAAATTCCACCCACATTTGTTGCGATAACAGGTTTTTTCATTAATTGTGCTTCAAGCAAAGTTAATGGTGACATATCTAGTCCTGAAATCAATGCATAAATGTCAATTTCAGATAAATATTCTCTAACTTTATTTGGATATTCTAATGGTCCTAGCCACTTAAAATTTTTATATTTTTTTAATTTAATCATAATTTCTTTTCTAAAAGGACCATCTCCTACCCAATAAAATTTTACATTTGGAAATTTTTTAAGAACATCTTCTAAAATTAACATTTCTTTTGCTTTATCCCAAATAACTGCACCTTGAAGCAGTCCTACACAAGGATGTTCTAATTTCATACCTTTAACATTATACCATTTTACTGGATCTATTCCTTGGTGCATAACAAATGTTTTTTTATTTGAAATTTTTTCTTTTGTTATTTTATTTAAGTAATTACAAATTGGAACAATTATTTCTGCATCTTTAAAACATTGTTCACCAATTTTTTCCCATGCATTTAGTGCTATTTTTTTTGGTAATGACTTGTAAATTGTTTCACGAGCAGTTTTCATTTCTCTCCAATAATTTCCTCTTAAATGAATTATTAGTGGAATTTTTTCTTTTATTGAATCTAATGCAAAATGTCTTTGTCTATCTACTAGAATAATATCTGGCTTGAATTCTTTCACTAATTTTTTAAATGTATTTTTTGGTTTTATCCAATGTTTAATTCTTCTACTGGGAAATCCGTCAGAAAAATCTGCATCAAAAACTACTTTTGTTTTAATTCCAAGATTGATCAATTCTTTTGCGAATTCATTAAGATGAAAAATTTTTGAACTAGATGCACCAATTAATATTTTCAACTTAACTTCTAATAATCTTTCAAGTATAATATTCACTCGTATGAATTAACTAAATTTGATCAAATCTTTTCATAGAAATAATTTCATTAATCCACTTTTCAAGAAATATTGTTGGTTTCCACCCAATTTTTTCCTCAATTAGGTCGATATTGGCAATTGTTTTTTGTACATCTCCGTTTAGAGGTGGACCAAAAATCGGTTCAATATTTTGATCTGAAAATTTAATGATCAATTTTGCTAACTCTAATATTGTAATTGATGTGTTTGTTCCTACATTGAAAAATTCATGATTAATGTTACTATCCATTGACATGATATTAGCATCTGCAACATCTTCTACATATACAAAATCTCTAAACTGTGAACCATCTCCATTAATTTTTGGAGGTAATTTGTCTCTAATTCTTTCTAAAAATAATTTTAAAACTCCTGCATATTCTTTTGATTGACCTTTTCCAAATACGTTGAAATATCGTAATCCGATAACTTTGACTCCCATTTTTGAATACTTTATTGCTAATCTTTCCTTTTCTAATTTCGTTTCAGCATATGGGTTAATTGGATTTTTACTATCTGACTCTTTAATTGGAATTTTTTCTGGATTTCCATAAACACTTGATGAACTTGCATAAACAACTTTAAAATTATTTTTTTTGGCCAATTTTAGAATATTTTCTGTTCCATTAACGTTCACATTTTGATATTCTTCTGGTTTGTTGAATGAATCTTGAACTGATGCTAATGCAGCTTGATGAAATATACCATCAATATTTTTTGTTTGGGTTTCTAATAAATCTAAATTTAAAATATCATCCTTAAGAAAAATTATTTTGTCTTTAACTGAAATTAAATTTTCTTCTTTTCCAGTATTCAAATTATCAATTACTGTTACATCGTCTCCTCTTACAACTAATTTTTTCACAATGTTACTTCCAATAAATCCTGCTCCTCCAGTTACGATATATTTCAATTTTATTTACCCAATCCTATTGCATAATAATCCACGTCTAATTGTTTTTTTGCTAACATTCTTCTACAATCAATTACAAATTTTGTTTTCATATATTTGAATTGATTATTTGTTAATTTTTCATATTGCTTCCATTGTGTCATGATAATCACGCATTGACTTTTTAATAATGCATCTTCAATTGTTGTTGCATAATTAATTTTTTCTTTAAAAATTTCTTTTGCATTTTTCATTGCTTTTGGATCATGAATTGTTATTTCAGCTTTTTTCTTTAGTAATTTTTTAATTAATTCAATTGCAATTGAATCTCTAATATCATCAGTATTTGGTTTAAATGCAATTCCTAAAATTGTAATCTTTTTTGAGGTAAAATTTCCCATTTTTTGTTTGATCATTAGAATTATTTGTTCCAATTGTTTTGTATTGATTTCTTCTACTGCATTTAGAAGTGTTGGATTGATTCCTGATACGTTTGCAAAATTAATCAAGGCTCTCATATCTTTTGGTAGACAGGATCCACCATAACCTGGACCTGCATTAAGAAATAATTTACCAATTCTAGGATCTAAACCAATTGTTTTTCCTATGTCATCAATATTGGCTCCAGGAATTTTTTCACAAATATTTGATAATTGATTAATAAAACTAATTTTAGTTGCAAGAAATGAATTATTTGCGTATTTTATCATTTCTGCTGTTTGATGATTAGTTATTACTATTGGTACATTAGGATGTAATTTCATAAATAATTTCTTTGTTTTTTCCATAAATCTCGTTTGATTTCCTCCTAGAACAATTATGTGTGGAAATTTTGTATCTTTTATCGCATTACTTTCTTGTAAAAATTCTGGATTTGAAATTAATCCAAAATCTTTTTCATTTTTCTTATTTGATTCTTTTTCTAAAATGGGTAAAATTACTTTCTTCATTGTTCCTGGAACTACTGTACTTTTGATGATAATTATTGGTTTTTTCTCATTTTCTAATAGATTTTTACCAATAGTAGTAACAGCTTTTTTAATTTTAGATAAATTAATTGAACCATTTGTTTTTTGTGGTGTTCCTACTGTCACAAAAATAAAATCACATTCATTAATTAATGAAAAATTATTGTTAATTTTTAATTTTTTTTTTAATCCATTTTGTAATACTTTTTCTAATTCTGGCTCAAAAAATGGTGAAATTCCATTAATAATTTTATTACATTTTTCTTTATCTGTATCAATTCCAACTATGTCATACCCTTTTGAGGCTAATACACTAGTTAGTGATAATCCTACAAACCCTAAACCAATAATGCCTATTTTCATACTTCCATTCTTGTTACTGTTATCTTAAAAATCATGCTTTTCTAAATGTAATTTTTTGTGATTCTCTATAAGATGACACTGTTCCAACATCTATTTCGTCCTCATCTTTTTCTAATGTTATGGCAAGTACTTTTTGTTTTTCTTGAATTAATTTTCCAATAGCATCAGTTAATTGATACTCTTTATTTTTATCTGGTTTAATTTTTTTTAAGCTTGAAAAAATATCTGATTTAAAATAATATAATGGTAATATTCCAAATTCTGATTTTGGTTTATTTGGTTTTTCTTCAACTTCAATTACATTAAATAATTTATTTGATATTTTTTCAATAGTTGGAACTCCATATCTTTTAGAATCTGAAACTTTTTTACAAAGTAATATTACTTTTGCATCGGGATTTTTCTTTGCAGTTTCAATTAAACGTAATACAGGATGATTCAATTTACTCAATATTGTCACATCTCCTGCATGCAAAATAAAATCTTCATTTCCTACATATTTCTCTGCACGTTTGACTGCATCACCAAAACCCAATGGTTTATTTTGATTTATCCAAACTAAATGTGATTTTTCTAATTTTTCATAAAATTTTTTTATTATCTTTTTATTATCTTTTGATAAATCCCTTAAATACATTTCATCTGGTGTAAAATGATCTTCAATTGATCTTTTCTTTCTGCCTACAATGAAACAATAATCTTTAAAATTCATTGAATAGAGCTGTTCATAGACATATTGTAATAATGGTAAAACAGTTTTCTGATTTGAAAAACTCTTAGAAAAAATTGGCATCATTTCTTTAGGCATTTCCTTTGTAAATGGTAATAATCTTGTACCTTTTCCAGCAGCAGTAATTACAACTTTAATCATAAAAATTCATTTTTTGTACAATAGTTGAGTTTTTAAAATTTTGTATTAGATTAGATGTACTTTTTCTAATCTTTCTAATTGGTAATGAAATTAATATATTGTTAATTTTATTATTGAATGATTATAAAGATGGATGGAAACGATGATCATTATTTTATTCCAGAAGACCAAAGAAAAAACGTATCAAGTTGGTCTGATGCTATATTAGGTCGAATACGTACTGATGAATTCGATAATTTTTATGAAAATTTACCAACAAAATTAAGTAATAAATTTTATAAAAATAAAATATTTTCTAATATTTTAAAATCCTTCTACAAATTATACTGTGAAATTCTTGGCCCATTCCATATATTACCAGATTTCTTAATATTGGGTCCTGGTGCATGTGGTACTACTTCAATGTTGGAACTTTATCTACGATCACACAAAGATATAATTCCTGCAACAAGTAATGAAATCACTTATTTTAATAAAAAACATAAAAATTCAATTAATTGGTATAAATTATTTTTTCCATATATATTTACAAAAAAATTTAGAAAAATTTTGGACAAAAAAACTTTAACAGGTGAAGCATCAGGAAATTATATTTTAAATCCTAATTCGCCAAAAAGAATTAAAGAAATTATTCCTAATGTAAAATTCATTGTAATGTTACGTAATCCTGTTGATAGAACTTTATCACATTATAAACGAAGAATTAGAAATAAAAAAGAAAATAGATCTTTAGATGATGTAATTGAATATGAATTAAATAATTTTGAAAAAGAATTTACTAATTATGTTAAAAATGAAAATTCAATTTCAACATATCCTGCAACATCTTATTTATCAAGATCAAAGTATTCTCAACAACTTGAAAATTGGTTTAAATATTTTCCAAGAGATCAGTTTTTATTTATAAATAGTAACAATTATTTTAAAAATCCATTAAAAGAATATAACAGAATTCTTGATTTTTTAGAACTTCCTTCACATTACCCTGATATTAAGGGCAAGCGTGGAATTTCACCAGATGGATTATATGATAAAATAATTGTTAAACCAAAAACAATCGAATTTCTTAACAATTATTTTTTATCCTGGAATGAAAAATTGTTTAATTTAATTAAAGTCAAATATAATTGGAATGAATCATAAATTGTTAAGGCGACTTAATCATTATAATATTATAATAGGTTAAAATAGATTAAAAATTGTGATTAGTGAAATTCATGACATCTAAAATTAACATGAATAATCTTGAAAACGTTCTTGAATCATTAAATTCAAAATCGTTAAAAGTTTGTATTGTTGGAATAGGTAGAATTGGTCTTCCTACTGCGCTCTCATTTGCAAAATCTGGATTAAAAACAATTGGCGTCGACATTAATGAGAATTTAATAAAAACTATCAATTCAGGTAATTTTCCTCTTAAAGATGAACCTGGCTATAATGAAATTTTTGATGAAGTAATGAAAAATAAATCATTTTCTGTAACTACAAAAATTGAGGATGCAGTTCCAAATTCTGATTTAATTGTGCTCTCTTTACCCACTCCTATGGATGAAAATAACATTCCTGATTATTCGGCTTTAAGAAATGTTGCAACAAGACTTTCTACATTGTTATCCCCAAATTCTTTAGTTATAGTTGAAAGTACAATTGAACCTGGATTTATTGAAGATGAAATGGTATCAATAATATCTAATTCTGGTAGATTAATAATTGAAAATGATTTTTTTATTGGTGTTTGTCCTGAAAATGCTAATCCTGGAGAAATTTTACATGATTTTACTTCTTTACCAAGATTGGTAGGAGGAATCAATCCAAATATTACAAAAATAATTCAATTAATATACCATTTTGTGTTTTCTGTTGAACTAATAGAAATGCCTAATTGTAAAACAGCAAATGCTGTTAAATTAACAACTAATGTATTTAGAGATATCAATATTGCATTTGTAAGTGAATTAGCACTAATGTTTGAAAAATTAGGGGTTGATACAATGAAAGTTTTAGAAGCTGCAAAAGCAAAATATAATTTTCAAGTACATTATCCTGGTGCAGGAGTAGGTGGTCCATGTTTACCAATTAATTCCTACCAGCTTCTTAACACTGCTAGACGTATGGGTGTAAAATTAAGTATTGTTGAATCTGGTAGATTGATTAATGAAGCAATGCCTGATCATGTTATCAAACTTACTATTGATGCATTTAATGAATCTAAAGTACCAGTAGAAAAAAGTAAAATCTTGATTATGGGAATATCATATAAACCAAATATCAAAGATATTCAACTTTCTCCTGCTAAAGATATCATAAAAAAATTTCAGAATCTTGGTAGTACTGTACATATCTATGATCCATTTTTTAAATCAACAGAAATTTTTGGAATTAAAGTAGAAGATAATTTTGAAAATATCTTACCCGAAATGGATGCAGTAGTTATTGTAACAGGTCATGATGAATTTAAACAAATAGAAATTACTTCTTTTACAAAAATTAAATCAAAAATTTTAATTGATTCTAGAGGTATTATCGATCCTATCAATATAAAAAATAAAAATTTGATTTTTAGAGGATTGGGACGTGGAAATTTCTAACTCCAAAATTAACCCTTCGTCTATTGTAGATATCTTGACACTTCGATACGATTCATCTATAATTCCAAATTTACCTAAAAAAACATGGAATGATTTTAAATCTAATAACATACCTCCTAATACAGAATTAATTGAAAATTTAATTTTAAAAGATATTTCTGAAAATCTTGAATTATTAAATCCCAAAAAATTGTGCATTGCCCTTAGTGGTGGTGTTGATTCAACCTTAATTCTTTCATTAATTAGAAAATCAAATCCTGATATTGAAATTGAAGCAATTTCAATAAAATTTGCAAATAGTGTTGATGAAACGTCAAATGCATTAAAAATAGCTGAAACATTTGAGGCTAATCATAATATTGTTTATCTTGAAAATTATTTGTCTGAAATGCCCAAGGCAATTTATGAAATCAAAAAACCTTTTTGGGATTTACATTGGTATTATGTATCTAAAGAATCACAATCAATTTCAAATATTCTTACATCTGGTGATGGAGGTGATGAGATATTTGGAGGATACACATTTAGATATGAAAAATTTCTATCTTTGACAAATTCAAATTCATCTCCTTTAGAAAAAGTTAAGGCATATCTTTCTTGTCATGAAAGAGATCGTGTACCTGATCAAGAATCATTATTTGGAAATAAATCTGATTTCTCTTGGAACAGAATTTATGATTTACTTTTACCTTATTTTGATAATTCTTTATCTAGATTAGATCAAGTTTTTCTTGCAGATTATAATGGGAAACTCTTGTATAATTTTAATCCTGTAAATACTAGTATTGCTAAAAGTTTTGATATCCAACTACTTACTCCTCTATTAAATGATGATTTAATTTCTTATGGATTAAGTATTTCAAATCAATTCAAATATGATTCAACTCAAAATATTGGTAAGCTTCCATTAAGAGATTTACTTGTAAAAAATAAAGCTAATTCATTAATTTCCAAAGAAAAACTTGGTTTTAATGTTAATACAATTAATTTATGGAAATCTATTGGTCAATCGAGATGTAAAGAATTTTTTGATAATGCTAGAATTGTTAAAGATGGTTGGATAAATAATGAATGGATTATTAAATATATTGATAAAGAAGATTTAGATATAAAATATATTAATAAATTTCTTGGATTACTTGCATTTGAGATATGGTATAGATTATTTATTACTAAAGAATTATCGCCAAACACAAAATTGTAAAATTTTTTATGAAATATTATAAAATGATTTAAGATAAGGAATGAAGAAATTTTATGAGTAATTTTTTAAGTAAATTTAAACACGTTGGAATAAAAAGACATGTTTATGGTTGGTCTTCGCCGTTAAGGGTACTTCCTGATTTGATAGTAATTGGAGTAGTTCGAAGCGGAACAACTTCATTGTATCATTATCTTTCTCAACACCCTTCAATAAGTAAATCTGCATATGATGAATTAGGGTATTTTGATTCAAATTATACATTAGGATTAAATTGGTATAAATCATTTTTTCCGTCTATTTTTACAAAAAAGAAAATCTTAAAAAAAAATGGTAAATTTTTGACATATGATGTAACACCCTTTTACATATATAATGAAAAAGCTATTCAAAGAATTCATCAAATTCTCCCAAATTCAAAATTAATAGCTATTTTACGAAATCCTGTAGATAGGAGTTATTCAAATTATTTTCTTGGTAATCAACAAAAAAAATTTGAAGAGGTTATTTCAGAAGAAAAAATAATACTCCATAAAATTGATAAAAATAATGTTGATGAATATTATGATTTTGTTCATACTAGTATGCTAGCTAGAGGGTTTTATGCTGAACAACTAGAAAATTGGTACAAAGTATTTCCTAAAAATCAAATATTAATTATTAAAAGTGAAGAATTTGCAACAGAAACACACAAAGTAATGAATAATGTTTTTGATTTTTTAGGATTACCTCATTACGAAATACCTGATAATTCTAAGAAAAATAAAATTTATTATGATACAATGAAAAAGGAAACCCGGACTGATTTAATTGAGTTCTTTCGTCCATACAATGAAAAATTATATTCATTAGTTGGTAGAAATTTTAATTGGGAAGATTAATTTTTAATATGTGGTTTTATATTTTCAATAAATTTTTCTGCTATTACATTCCAATTAAATTTTTCAATTACAAATTGTTTTCCATTAGTTCCCATTCTTTCTTGTAAATTTTTATCAGCAAATAATGTGGTTAATTTTTTGATTAAATCATTAGGTTCATTTTCATTAATCAAAAATCCCGTTTTTTTGTCTTCCATCATTTCATAAATTCCCCCTACATTTGTTGCAATAACTGGTTTTTCCATTAATTGTGCTTCTTTTAATGTTAAAGGAGCAAGATCCATTCCACTAATTAATGCATAAACATCGATACTAGAAAGAAATTTACTTACTTCCTCAGGATATTCTAATCTTCCTAACCATTTAAAATTTTTAAATTCTTTTAATTCTTCAACAATTTTTTTTGTATAAGGCCCATCACCTGCCCAATAGAAAGTTAAATTTGGCATTTTCTTCAAAACATTTTTTAAAATTAACATTTCTTTTGTTTTACCCCACCAGTTTGCATCTTGTAATAATCCTACACATGGATGGTTTAATTCCATTTTTTTGTTAGAATTTAATGCTAAATGATTGATCCCTTCAAAAAATACTGGAGTCTTTTGATTAGGATGATGTTCTTTTATTATATCAACTAAATAATTAGAAATCGGAAATATTGCAGATGCTTTTGAAAAACATTTTTCTGCAGTTCTATTTTTAAACCAAAGAATCATTCTATCTTTAAAATTACTATGAATTGTTTTTTTAGCCCATTGTAACTCTGACCAATAATGACCTCTGAGTAATACAAATAGTGGAATATTTTCTTTTATTGCATCCACTCCAAAATGTGATTGTCTATCTACAAAAATTCCATCTGGTTTGAATTCATTTATTAAATTTTTAAATTTATTATTAGGAATTAATTCTGAAATTTTTTTACTAGGGAAACCTGTACTATAATCTGAATCTTGAACTAGCATACATTCTACCCCTAATTTTTCTAATGCATTAGAAAATTGTTTCATATGAAAAAATTTACCTTTACTGCCATATGCAATTAATAATCTCAAATTAGTTATATTGAAAAAAAACTGATATTAAATTCAAACTATACGAAATAATGATTAGGTTTTTGTATTAAACGAGCCTAATTGACACAATTATTTACTAGTGAAATTGATATACCTGATCACTTGTGAAAAAATATGAAATTTAGTGATTTAATCTTTAGAAGTTGGTATTATTTCCGAAATGGCTGGAGCTTATACTTTGCTTTTATATTTTCAGCAATTAACACATTAACTGTAACATATTTTCTAGCTATCGAAAATTATCCCGTTTTACAATCATTTTTCCCAAGTTTTCCTCATTATGTAATCATTCTTTCGCTTATTGCAATTCCATTATTAGTCACTATAGGATATGTACATTGGAAAAGGTCTGGTGCAAGAAAAGCTGAAATTGATATTAACTACGAAGTAGATCCATATAGGGCCAGAACTCTAGTAAATTCTGAATTGATTTTAAAAATCAATCTTAATCTAATTAATCTAACAACAAAACTTGTTACTGAAGAAAAATTAAATTCAGATGAAATTCAGAAAATCAAGAGTCTACAAAATGAACTTGAAACATTCATTGATGAAAGAACTATGAAAAATAAACATGATTTAAAATATATTAAAACTGAAACAAACGAAAAGTAAATTGCAAAAAAAATTTTTATTCTTAATTATTTCTGTCATCATCTTATTTTTTTCATATGGAGTGTCAGTTGGTCATTATCATTTTTTCCCTTTTGAAATATTTAGTGATTTTAAAAACTCTATTATTCAACAATCTGAATCAACTCCTAGAAAACAAATACACCAAGATTTTTCACAAATTGATAGGTTAATTTCATTTGAAAATTCTAATGATGTTTTAAATAAAAAAGAAATGTTAATTGAATATGTTTGGTCTAGTGATTCTTTACCATCAGAATTACCAGTGGAACATACAAGAGATATTTCAGATGAATTATCAAATCTTCAAAATTTAGATAGAATTGATTCATTTGCTGTAGAAATGGAATATGGGATGAATTCTATTTCTTATTTATTTCTGGCAAATAACCCTAACAATAAATTAATTATATATCATCAGGGTGATGATAGTCGCTCATCTGGTAGTTTTGATAACCATTCTTTTGAAGAAGATCGTAGAATTATTCAACATTTTCTAAATGCAAATTATTCCGTTTTAATTTTTTCAATGGTTGGTCATGGAATGAATAACGAACCTATAATTCAATTTGAAAATCTTGGAAAATTACAGTTGAATTCACATGAACATTTTGTATTATTAGAAACAGAAAAATTTCAACCAATTCAATTTTTTCTTGAACCGGTAATTATAACACTTAATCAAATTGACATTGATTATTCCTTTGATTCGTATAATATGATTGGTAAAAATGAAGGAGGTTGGAGTACTATTGTTATCTCTGCAATTGATGATAGAATAAAAAATAGTTATGCGATATCCAGCTCTTTTCCATTATGGATGAGTCCAAATCAAAAAAATTTTGGTGGATATGAACATCATTTACCAACATTTTATCAAATTGCAAATTATCTTGAATTATACAGTATGAGTGCATTTGGTGATGGTAGAAGCTTAACCTTGTTCTATAATGAATTTGATCCATGTTGCTTTAGTGGAGAATTATATGAAAAATATCCTTTTGCAGATGCGGTGAAATCTAAATTGAAATCATTGGGAACTGGTAAATTCAATGTATTGATTGATTATAATCAAAGTGAAAATGTTGTTTCAAATAATACTTTGGAAATAATAAGTAAATTATTACCAAATTAAATATTTTTATTTATTGCTAGTAAATGCCCTCTGTATTTTTTTTTAAAAGTAAATCTACTATTTAATATCTGTATTTCAAATCCAATACTTGAAAGCTTTTCAATTAAATTTTTGTTTCCATCATGAAATTCTATTAATATCATTTCAAATCTTTGAAGATATTGTTTTTCTGTATTAAGAATTACTTTGTACTCACACAACTCACAATCTAATTTTAAAATTAAATGTTTATCATCGGGAATAATGTCTTCTAATATCATTTTTGGAATCTTAATTCCTTCTTTTGTATTTTTAAAAGCAAAATGTTTGCTATCTGTATTTTCATCAATGGTAAAAAATCCGTGCTCATTATCTAATCCTGCATTAAAAAGTTGGATTTTTTTTTCTAAATTATTTATTTTAATATTTTTTTTACATCTATTATAAAATTCTAATTGTGGTTCTAAAGCAATTACTTTTTTTGCCCCTAATCTAGAAAATAATATAGATGTATCTCCTACATTTGCACCTATATCTAAAACAATTTTATCTTTAACTTTTAAAGAATCATATTCATTTTCTATAAAAATCTCTTTTACACTTACTGAATCTTTCCAATTTTCTAAAATAATCTCATCATCATATCTGTTATTGTTGATAAAAATTTTATTTTCATGGAATTTTATTCCCTTTGTTCTAGATAATAATATTGATGTTTCCCTCAAATTATTTGTGTTAATTGAACTTCCATCTTTAAAAATAAATTTAATTGGAAATTGTTTTCTTTTAATTTGTAATAATGTTGAGTAATAATTTTTAAAAATGAAAAAATTTAAAAAAATTATTTCGAAATAAAAAATAATTGGATCAATTTTATAAATTTTAAAACTTGTTAGATGACTAAAAATCTTATTCTTAATAGAAATATTATTTTTATTCATATCTATTTCTAGATTCTAGTATTGTATAAAAAATGTAGGCATCTTTAAATTTTTTTCTTAATTAATAAGACGTATAATAATTTCAATAATATGGATAACCAATTAAAAAATAAATTAAGGAATTTTATCTTAGAAAATCCATTTTTAAATCCATATAGATTTAACTTAGATAGAATGATGAGGCACCTTACTCGCCATTCACGATTGCTGCCTGATATCTTAATTGTTGGAAATAACAAAAGTGCTAGTAACACTGTTTTTTATAATTTGATTGAACATCCACAAATCGAAGGCTCTTCTCGTAGAGAAAATCGATTTTTTGATGCAAACTATTGGAGAGGGGAAAATTGGTATCGAACACACTTTCCTACAAAAACATCAAAACAAAAATTTGAAAAAAATAATTCTAAATTACTAGTCCTAGATTCTAGTCCTACTTCATATCTTCATCCTTACGCAGCACAACGTGTTAAGAAATTGTTACCTGATGCAAAATTAATAATTCTTTTTAGAAATCCTGTTGAATATGCATATTCACTATGGTGGCATCGTTCAAGAACAAAAGTTGAATCTGAGACTTTTGAAAATTGTATTTTAAATGATCAAGAAAGATTTGAAGAAACAGAAAAAAAATGGAGAAATGATGAAGTTAGAGAACATACTTGGGTGGATTTACGTTTGTCATATGTTTCTGATGGAATATATTTTAATCATATTGAAAAATGGTTTTCCTTATTTTCAAAGGAGAATATACACTGCATTAATGTCGATGATCTTGCTAAAGAACCAATAGTTGTACTAAATAAAATATGTGCTTTCTTGAATTTACCTGACTATCATTTTAGTAATTATGCTAAAAAAAATGTTAACAAAGAAGATCAAAGAAAACCAACATATCCTCCAATGAATCCTGATACTAGAAAAAAATTAATTGAGTTCTATAAGCCACATAATGAAAAATTAGAATCTTTTTTAAATATAAAATTTAATTGGGATTAATACTTGTTAAATCCATTTATTGAAATTCTTGTTATTTTTTATGTAATAAAAAATTAAAAATTCAACTTCTCTACTTTGTATTCTTCTAGATTTTATAGTAATTGGCGCATGGAATATCATATGTGCTAATAACATTGTATTTAGGACTCAAATCATTATTTTTTTATTTATTATTTACTTAAAAATTCATTTATTTTTTCACAAATTATCATAACTTCATCATCACTCAATTGTGGATATGATGGTAATGATAATACTTCTTGAGAAAATTTTTCACTAATTGGTAGTGATAGTTTTAGATGTTCATAAATTGGTTGTTTATGAATAGGAATTGGATAATGAATTGCAGTTCCAATATTATTTTTCAAAAGAAATTCATGTAATTGATCCCTTTTTTCATTTCTAATTATAATTTGATGGAAGACACTTTTTCCATTGGGATTTTCTTTTAAGAACAACGCATTTTCTAAATTATCCCTATACATTTTTGCAATTTACTTTCTTCTATTATTAAATTCATCAAGTTTTTTTAATTGAACTCTTCCTACTGCTGCATTAATTGTATTTAATCGCATTGTAAATCCTACTCTTTCATGAACCGATCTATTATTTTCTCCTCTACCATTATCTCTTAATGATTTTAGAATTATTGCTAATTCATCATCACTCGTAGTTATCATTCCACCATCTCCTGAAACTGTCATATTTTTTGTTGGATAAAATGAAAAACAACCAAGAGTACCTAAACTGCCAACTTTTTTCCCTTTGTAGCTTGCACCATGAGCTTGACAAGCATCTTCAATTACTGGTATGTTGCTTTCTTCTGTAAATTCCTTAATTGAATCAAAATCACATGGATTGCCATAAATGTGAACAGGGATTACTGCATCCACATTTTTGTCTAAATTATTGACATTCAAATTTCCATCTTCATTGTTTATGTCTGCTAAAATTGGTTGAGCACCAGCCATCAAAATTGTATTTGCAGATGCCACAAATGAATTAGTACTGGTAATAACTTTAGAATTTTTTCCTATTTCTTTTGAAATGAGTGAAAGATATAGTGCACTACTTCCAGAATTTACGGAAATCGCATGATTTGTTCCTATACATTTTGCAAATTCTTCTTCAAATTTAAAAACACTTTCTCCAAAAATAAATTTTTCATTTTCTAATGCCTCAATTGCAGCATTTTTCATATCATCTGAAACTTCTGATATAAAACTAGGAATCATTTTTTCCATTTGAAATTTAATATTTTTTAAAATATATATCAGTTGATTATGTGATCAATTTCTTAAAATTGATGATAAATCATTAATATAGAAATTTATGATTATCATTTTATAAAGATAAATTATTTTTTTCTAACTCTTGATTATTCTTCCTATTCTTTTTTTAAAGACGTGCTTAAATGACTGATTCTTATATTTGTCCCAAATTTCATAAAAATTATTTGTTATTTGTTTAATTATTTTTTGCCCATTCTCGTTTAGACCAATAATGACCTCTTAATAAAATAAATAAAGGAATCTTTGTTTTCAATACATCTTTTCCAAAATGAAATTGTCTATTTATGAAAACTACATCCGGTTGGAATTTTTGAATTAAGTCTTTGAATTTATTATTTGGAATCCAATCTTTTTTTTACTTGGAAATCCTTTACTGTAATCCACGTCTCTTACAATTTTACAAATTATTCCTTTTTTTGTTAGAGACTTTGAAAATTCATTTAAATGAAAGAATTTTTCTTTACTTCTATACGCAATAACTAATTTCATACTGAGATTAATATTTTTTAATATTTAATACCTTAAATTTCATTAATTTCTAGTTAGACAGATATGGTATTAAATCTAAAAAAACTCATGAATAGACTTAATCTTGGATACTATGACATGTTTTATTTTAAGAATACTTTTTAATAGATGATCTATGAATATTCAAAATTTTTCTAAAAGAATCTATTATACATTATATAAGAGACATATTTTTGGCATCACTAGTGGGTTAAGGGTCCTTCCTGACTTTATTATCATAGGGGTTGGTAGAGGTGGAACCACATCACTTTACCATTATCTAGGAGATCATCCGTGCATGGTTAAATCTGCATATGATGAGTTGGGATTTTTTGATACAAATTATGATCTTGGAACATATTGGTACAGATCACTTTTTCCAACTATTTTTACTAAAAACAAGATTGTTTCAAAATTACAGCATTTTATGACTTATGATGTAACACCATCATATATCCGACATCCATGGATTGCTAAAAGAATTTTACAATCTTTGTCTGGTGTAAAACTAATTACAATATTACGTAATCCTGTAGATAAGACATATTCTCATTATCATATGGGCGTAAGAGATGAAAATGAAAAACGTACATTTGAAGAAGCAATTGATTTTGATCTGAAATTTATTGAACAAAATAAAGACCTTCCAAAAGATCAAACTTATTTTGAAAAAGTAGTTGAAAAGTCCTATATTGCAAGAGGATTTTATGCAGAGCAACTTCAAAATTGGTTTAATAGTTTTTCAAAAGAACAGATTCTTATTATTTCTACAGAAGAACTTGCAACAAATCCAGATAAAACACTATCTACAATTTTTAGATTTCTTGGATTACCAGATCATAAGATAAAAGATCTTACAAAAAGAAATGAGGCTAAATATCCACCTATGAATCCAGAAACTAGGGAAATATTATCAAATTATTTTAAACCATATAATGAAAAATTGTATTCATTAATAGGAAAAGATTTTGGTTGGGAATAAATAATTTCAACTTTATTATTAGATAAATTTTTGTATTATGAATTGATTTGCTTTAATTTCAATTAATTTCATATTTTTATTATTTAGGATAAATTCATCTACTGCTTTTTTAACTCCTCCATCCCACCATCCTCCTTCATTATAATCATCACCGCATATGTATCCGTTATTTTTTATCTTCAAAAAACACATCTCTAAATCTTTTTTAACAAATTCATATAGGTGATTTCCATCAATATACACCCAATCTAAATATTCATCATCAAATTTATTCAGAATTTCATTAGAATAACCTCTATTAATTATAATTTTATTATTTTTAATTTCTTTTTCAAATCTTTTTTTTACATGGAATAAACGTTCATCCATCACTTTTTGATTTTTCACAGTTTCTCTTCCATAATATGATTTTTTATACACATCCTTTATTTCCAATTTCCAAGGATCAATTAAATGAAAAACTTTTGGTTGTACTATTTCTAATATTCTCTCAGAAAAATCTCCTATATGTACTCCTATTTCTGCACAAATTGATTTTTCAGGCATTTTTCTAAGTAGAAAATCTCTAGAAGAATTAGAATTACTATGTAATTTTTTATGAATTTGTTTTCCGATAAATGTGTTTAAAAGTTTACTATATCCATCCCTACCAATTATTTTTTTAATAATCTTCTTTAAATTTGAAATATTACTCATCTTAATTATCTGAACGAAGAACTTTTATAATTTTCTTTAGTTTTGCTTGTTTCTTTACATCTTTAAATTCAAATGAATCATATGTATTCCATAATTTGTTAAACTGTACTTCAATATTTTTAATATCGTCGATTTCAGAAAATGTTACAATAGATTCAACATTAAGCCAAAAACTTGCTTTAGTAAAGTTTGCTGAACCAACCACTGCATATTTTCCATCAACAATGAAAACTTTTGCATGTACAAACACATCTTTAGTATCTATTATTTTATATTCTAGAGAATTATTTGTTTTAATAAAATTTTTTATCATACTATGAACTTGATTTGTTTCTCCTGCACCGCTATTACTTATAATAATTTTAACTTTAATTCCATCTTTGACCATTTCTAAAATCTTAACACCAAAATCATAGGATATAGAGGGAGTACATATCATTACATAGTTTTCAGCAGAAAATAATTGTTTTTCAATATATTTTCCAACATCTTTACCAACAAAAACTTGCATATGTACACTACTTCTCATTATATTAAATATTTATGCGTATAAATTTTGAATTTTTGAAATCAAAAATTTCTATAATTGAATCTATTTAAAAATTAAAAATAATTATTTAATTAGTTTTTCAAACAATTCTACCAATGATTCTACCGCATTATCATTGTTTAAATTCATAATAGAATATTTTCTTCCTTCATCTGCTATTCTTTCCCATTTTGGATTATTTGGATCTAAAATGAATTCTTTTAATTTTTTCTCATAGTTTTTTTCATTGATAAAAATTGCTGATTCTTGATCCTTGAATCCTAAATAGTTTCCTTTATTCAAATCAGTTATTTCCATAAATGTTAAACATCCTGCCGCAGCTGTCTCTAAATATTTAATCGTAGGATAATATGTGGTGGCTGCAATTGCTGCTTTATATCTAGTCAACAGTGATGGATAATCTTCATTAGCATATTTTTTACCAATTATTCCAAAATGTTGTACATAAGGAAGATCATTACATATTGTTCGTAATTTATAAAAATACCAACCAGATCTCTTAGGATTAATAATTGCATTTGCAATTCTTGAAATTAATTTATTTTTTCCAATTGCACCTGAATTCAAAATTTTATCTGAAACTCTTTCATTAAATGGTCTGATTTTTTTATACAATTCTGGTTCAATACCAAATATTATTGATTTATACTTGAAATGTTTAGGGTAGAATTTGTAAAAATAACTTTCATGCATGAAGTTAAAGTAATAATCAATTTTGTATTTTTCATGAAATCTAAATTGATTATATTTTTTAGCCCAATGAGGATCACCTGTCCTACAAATTACTGGGATTTTTATTTTATCTATTCCTATTAAATTATCTGGAGAACCATCTGTATTATTATTAGGCAATAAAATTATGTCAAATTTATTTTTGAGAATACTTGTATCAAAATCCTGTTTACATGGGAAATATGTTACATCTAATTTTTTATTTCGTTTTAATGCCTTCATAAAAAAATCATATGTGGTGTTATCAAAATGATTTCCAGACAAAAATATATAATCTCGTTTATAGATTAGGGCAACTTTTAAAGGATAATTAATACATTGTTATTCAATAGTTAACATTATAAAATCATAGTTTAGATTTATTTCATGATTATAGTTTCCCAAAATCTAACAAATTATGATATGCCTATCCCCAATGACGCTGTTTTTAGAATAAACCTTGCTTGGGTAAATAGTTTAACTGAACTCCAAAATTTATTGACTAAACATTTACAACAACATATCTTTTTAGATATGCCTGTGAATAGAACTAAACCCCCAAACAACACTTATTCATTAGATGATTTACTTTCCGTTTTTACTAAACATAAAAATATTAAATATTTTGCAATATCAAATGTAAATTCTCCTGACGATATTGAACCTTTTATTAAATTAATTTCTAAAGAAATTACATTAATTCCAAAAATTGAAAGTCCAGAAGGAGTTGATAATATTAATGCAATAATTAATTCATTACCTTATGATAAAAAAATTATCATGCTAGATCATGATGACTTATACTCATCGCTTGCAAAAAAAGGTGAACCTATATCTTCTTTTAAAAATTATTTTAATAAATTAGTAGAGTTTTGTAATGATAATAAAATAATCTTACTTAGAACAATTGGTGTAATTTTTAGTGATGATGAAAAACGTGTTACACAATATATTAAATAATTATAATTAATTATTTCAATTTATTATCTGTTATTTTTAAAAACTTCTCATAATTAATTTCAAAAATTATAACTTTATAGTTGTAACCTCTTTCAGTGGAATCATATATTTTTGTGAGATAAGGATAGTTCAAATCATTATAAAATATATCATTAATGAATTTAGAACTATGATGTTTACCATCAGTAACAATGTGGGAAAGTCCTAATTTTTTATTTTCTATAATGAAATCATTAATTGAATCATATCCTATACTTGAATATTTAAATTTCTTATCAGAAGTTTCTAAATCAATATCAGGCCATTTTTGAATTATTTTTGCCACGGTCAAATAATTCCCATCAATTGGATCTGCATTAATTACTGTAGTTAAATTAACAATATCTTTAGAAATTAGAAATGATTCTTTCTCATGACTATAATCCATTTTTTTATATTCAATGAAAAATAATGATGATATCAAAATAAATAAAATAATCGATAAACTAATTATTTTATAATTTTTTGATGTTAATTTTTTAACAGCATATGCAGCAGGAACAATGAAAATAGGAAATAAAATGAATATGTACCTACTTTCTTCTATACCTCTTCCATAGGCATACAACATGGGAATAATTAAAAATGGAATGAAAAGTATTAAAGATGTAGATCGATAATCTTTGAATATTTTTTTCCACTTTTTCATAATTAGAAATATTCCTAGTAATACAAAGAAAATCAAACCTGGGAATAATGCAAATCCAATATATTTTACCAAAGATGTAATTGCTCTAGTTAAAAAATTCTGTAGCTTATTATTTTCCCATTCATCTGGATAAGGATTGCCTATAGAGCCTTCTGGTTGTTTTTCAGCAATTACATGATCTGACATGTGATTAATACCTCCAGAAAATTGACTGGTTAATCCATCCTGACCTGTTGCTTCTATCCTTAAATAAATCATAGGTGTTAATATTAACAAAAAAATTGATATAATTATTACAAATTTAAGAAAAATTTTTGATTCTTTTTTATGTTTTATAAAAAATATAATTGATAGTGGAATAATTACAAGAAGTAATTCTGATCTAACTAAAACCAATAATGATGACATTGCAAATGCTGCAACTGTATATTTCATTTTATTATTGAATAATAATACTAATGTCATAGAAAACAAAAAAACAGTTAATGGTTCTGTTAATCCTTGTATTGAATTAAGAATGAGTCTGGGACTAAATACAAAAATTATTGTAGCAATTGTTGCATATTTTATCTCAACAAATTTTTTACATAAAAAAAATATTGGAACAGTGGTAATTGATGAAATAATAATTGAAATTGTTCTATGCATATAAACAAAATTAAAAAAATTATCTTTTTCTAATAAATTAAAAAATAATGATAAAAAGGTAGGCCATCCGTTATTTGGAAAATATTCTGAAGGTAAATTTCCAGTTTGACTGATTTGATAAGCGTAATAAAAATATTCAAGACTATCTAGAAAAATAGGAATTTCATATGGAAAATAAATAAATCTAAATAAAACTGAACTACAAACTATTAATAATAAACTAAAAAATATTTTTTTCCTATCTTCTAATTTTAATAAAAAATTTGTCAACATTTAATTTATCTCGAAGTTAGTTAATTTAACATTTTCAATTATTTGTATTTTAATCTCATATGTGTTTAAATTAAGTTGGTTGTTTTAGAATTTTTTAATAAAATATCTTCCATAATCAATTATTTTTAAATTCATTATTTTATTATAATATCTAATTATCTATTTTTGGATGTTGATGTTATCGATGTCTAATTATCTGATCTTTTTTCAAACCATTTTTGTTTATCCAAATTTGAATAAAATTTTTCAAATTCAATTTGAAAATCAGTATGAAAATTTCTGATACAAAAATAATTATTCATAATATCTTTCCATATTCCTTTATCGTTTTTTATTTTTGTTATGTAATGTTCTGTTAAATATACTTCAGGTGCAATTGGATGAATTCCATCATAAAGTGGAATTTCATTCCAATATTCTTCTAAAATTTCTTTTGTAGCAATTTGGCAAAAATCTGAAGCCCTATACTCTATATCAAATGTATTCAAATCACTAACCATAATTTTTTCTGGAGAACATTTTTCTTTGTATATATTAAAAATATTCCTGTTGTGAATAATCTGATCAGTTTTACATTTTAATACAATTTTTGAATTAATTTTCTTTAAACCTTCTTGTACTCCTTTTATCTGAAAGTTGATGTTTGATTCATGTGGATATGTTGGTTTAGGTGGATCTGATTGAATTACTTCACATGGAATATCTTTTACGTCATTTCCTACCCAAGTTGATAATAAAATATGTGCATCCGGAAATTTTTTTACAAACTCTTTGACAATTTCTTTTGTCCATGGTCCAATATTTCCTTGTAATAAAATCCCAAATTCTTTTGTAGCCATAATATAACTTTCCTTAACCTGAATAAATAATTTGAGAATTTTTGTTTAATAACATAATTTGTGATTTCATTTCTTCAAAATACGGTGAATTAAAAATGATAATTTTTGGATTTTGATATTCCTTAATTATTTCAAAAGATTTACAAACAATTTTTGTTCCATACAATCTATGTTCATGTTTTGATTTTGAATTATCTAATACATACAAAGTTTTTTCTTCAATAATTTTAGACATTAATAATGGATATTGAGAAATATGACTAGCACCAACTAAAATTAAATCTTTGATTTTTCCATTTAAAACTTCATTCTCTACATATTTTATTGATTTTATAATTGAATTAAACCATTCTTCAATTTTTAGATTATTTATCAACTCAGTATCATTTTGCATAGTACCAAATTTAATTTTTAAAAATATGGAATGATCTCTAAATTTTTCAAATTCAACTTTCAAATTCAAATTTTTACATAATTTTTCTATTTGAATTATAGTAGGATAAATTTGATGTTCTGAAGTAATAGCATTCCAATATTTTTTGTTAATCCATAATTCAAAATTTGGAATACTTAAACAAATAACGCCTTCCGGTTTCAATAGTTCTTTACATTTTTTTAGAAATAGTTCTGGTTCTTCGGCATGTTCAAAAACATGCGATGCAATAATTTTGTCAAATTTTTCTTCCAAATTTAAAAATGGAAATCTTCCTTTCAAATATTTCTCAGAATTAGATAATACAAATGGAGTTTTTTCAAACATGTCAACAAAAACAGTATTATCTCGTGATGTTGGATTAGTTGATGGCCCAATCTCTAAAATTTTTTCTGAATTTTTAGTATCCACAAATTCTTTAAATGATTCAAGATGAAT
>Ga0233434_1001307_pt1 | contig 24942 bp, 22 predicted proteins | sample SI_122_August201_4_FD_182738 | JGI IMG/M metagenome (GOLD analysis project Ga0233434, IMG submission 182738) | Seawater microbial communities from Saanich Inlet, British Columbia, Canada - SI_122_August2016_120_MG | ecosystem: Environmental > Aquatic > Marine > Inlet | place: Canada: British... | reverse complement strand
GTGCGATCGCATTTCCGACGCCATTGTCGACGCCTTCCTGACCGGCGACCCGCAGAGCCGTGTGGCGGTCGAAACCCTGACCACGACAAACCGCATCGTCATGGCGGGCGAGGTGCGTGGCCCGGCGGACATCGATGCGGCCCGCATGGAAGAGATTGCGCGCGCGGCGGTGAAGGATATTGGATACGAGCAAGACGGCTTCCACTGGAAAAACGCGGACGTGAATTGTTACGTGCATTCCCAGTCGAGCGATATCGCGCAGGGCGTGGACGCGGCCGGGAACAAGGATGAGGGCGCTGGCGATCAGGGCCTGATGTTCGGCTATGCCTGTCGCGAGACCGATGTGCTCATGCCGGCACCCATTCACTATTCACACGCAATTCTGAAATCGCTTGCCGAGGCCCGTCATTCCGGTGCCGAGTCTGGCCTGGGTCCCGATTCGAAGAGCCAGGTGACGCTGCGTTACGAAGACGGAAAGCCGGTTGGTGCGTCGTCTGTCGTCGTCTCGACCCAGCATGCCGAAGGGCTGAGCCAGGACGATGTGCGCGAGATTGTGCGCCCCCATGTGCTCAATGTTCTGCCGGAGAGCTGGATGTGTTCGGAAGAGCAGTTCTACGTGAACCCAACGGGCCGATTCGTCATTGGCGGGCCCGACGGCGACGCGGGCCTGACCGGCCGAAAGATCATCGTCGATACCTATGGCGGTGCAGCACCCCATGGCGGCGGCGCGTTCTCGGGCAAAGACCCGACCAAGGTCGACCGTTCTGCGGCATATGCCGCGCGCTACGTGGCCAAGAATGTCGTTGAGGCCAAGCTGGCGGACCGCTGCAGCATCCAGGTTGCCTATGCGATCGGCGTGTCACACCCCCTGTCGGTCTATGTCGATACTTATGGCACCGGCAAAGTTGATGAGTCGAAGCTGGCCGAAGCCGTGCAGAAGGCAATGGACCTCACCCCGCGCGGAATTCGCGAGCATCTCGGTTTGAACAAGCCGATCTATGCGCGCACTGCGGCGTATGGTCATTTCGGCCGGCAGCCTGATGCGGATGGCGGATTCTCTTGGGAAAAGACCGACCTCGTCGACGCGCTGCACAACGCGCTTTGATTACGGATTCTGCCGCGAATCCTGGAGGCGAAGACGCACGCTTCCATGGTCGCAGGCGGGGCCGCAAGTTGCGGGCCGGCCAGGAACGCCTGCTCGAGACCTATCTGCCGGATATCCAGATCACCGTGCCGCCGGACGGCACGACCATCGATCCGGCTGCGTGGTTCACACCCAATGCCAGCGAGGTCTGGCTCGAAATCGGATTCGGCGCCGGCGAACATCTGGCATGGCAGGCCACGAACAATCACGACGTCGGCTTTGTCGGTGCAGAGCCCTATCTGAACGGGGTCGCGCGTCTCCTGTCTGCAATCGAATCGGACCGGCCCGGGAATATTCGGGTTCTCGCCGACGATGTGCGCCCGCTGTTGCAAGCCATGGCGGACGGGGCTCTCGCGCGGGTGTTCATTCTCTTTCCAGATCCATGGCCGAAGCTGCGTCATCACAGGCGGCGGCTGATTAACACCCAGCTGCTCGATACCCTCGCGCGCCTGATGCGTGACGGTGCGGAATTGCGGGTCGCGACGGATGATCAGGATTATCTCGTCTGGATCCTGCGGCATCTGCAGGGACATCCGGCGTTTTCCTGGACGGCATCCTGCGCCGATGATTGGCGCCACCGGCCGGCCGATTGGCCGGACACACGTTATGAGGACAAGAATCGCAGCGGCGGACCCGGGTCGACGTTTTTGCGCTATCTGCGAATTCCACGCACGGGTTAATGCGCGGGTTGCCTTTTCCGGCGTTTCCCCTATATTCCCGCTCAACAAGGCCCAACGTCTGGTGACAGACAGTTAAGGGTGGCCCGGACAACCCGGCGCCGCCTTTTTTGTTACCTTTTTTTCGGCGGGCGTAGCAGGAGCTTGATCGAGGATTGAACCTGATCAGCGAAAATATCCAGACGGACAAGATCATCTCCGTCATTGAACCCTCGCTGGCCGATCTCGGCTTTGAGTTGGTGCGCGTCAACTATGGTGGCGGGGGGCGTCCGCTCCTGCAGATCATGATCGACCGTGCCGACGGCAAGGATGTGACGATCGAGGATTGTACCCTGGCAAGCCGCACCTCATCCGCGCTGCTTGATGTGGCCGACCCGATTCGGGACGCCTATCAGCTCGAGGTGAGTTCGCCGGGGATCGACCGGCCGCTGACGCGGCCAAAGGATTTCGAGAGCTTTGCCGGGTACGAGGCGAAGGTTGAGTTGAAGCAGGCCGTGGACGGCCGCCGGCGTTTCCGCGGGCGCTTGTTGGGCCTGCAGGATGACAGGGTTCGCCTGGCAGACCTGGACGCAGAGGATGACGAATTCATCCTGCCGTTTTCGGATATCGCCAAGGCGAAACTCGTATTGACCGATGAACTAATTGCCGCGGCCCAAAAGGGCCGGACAAACGAAGGATAGAGAATATGGAGTCTGGAGGTCCCAGCCGCATTGAGATGCTCGCCGTTGCCGACGCTGTCGCACGGGAAAAGGGCATTGAGCGCGAGGAAGTTATCACCGCGATGGAGCAGGCCATTCAGAAGGCCGGTCGCAACAAGTATGGCCCGGAGCATGATATCCGCGCGATCATCGATCGCGATGGCGGGCATATTTCGTTGTCGCGCCACCGCGAGGTTGTGGAAGAGGTCGAGGACGAGAACACCCAGCTGACGGTCGATCAGGCGCAGGCCGAGAAGACCGATGCGAAGGTGGGCGATTTTCTTATCGACGAGCTCCCGCCGATCGATTTCGGGCGCATCGCGGCGCAGACCGCCAAGCAGGTCATCGTCCAGCGCGTCCGCGACGCCGAACGCGAGCGTCAGTTCGAGGAGTATAAAGATCGCATGGGCGAGGTCGTCAACGGGCTGGTCAAGCGGGTCGAGTACGGCAATGTGACCGTCGATCTGGGCCGCGCCGAGGGCGTAATGCGCCGCGACGAGGCGCTGCCGCGCGAGAACCATCGTCCGGGCGATCGGATCAGGGCCTATATCTATGATGTGCGCCGCGAACCCCGCGGACCGCAAATCTTCCTGACCCGCACGCGTCCGGAATTGATGAAGGCTTTGTTCGCACAGGAAGTCCCCGAAATTTATGACGGCATCATCGAGATTCGCGCCGCTGCGCGTGATCCGGGAAGCCGGGCCAAGATCGCCGTGATCTCCAGGGATGCATCGATTGATCCCGTCGGCGCCTGCGTCGGAATGCGGGGCAGCCGCGTTCAGGCTGTGGTGGGAGAGCTCCAGGGCGAGAAGATCGACATCATTCCCTGGTCAGACGATCCCGCGACGTTCGTGGTCAACGCCCTGGCACCGGCCGAAGTTACCAAGGTCGTTCTGGATGAGGATGCCAACAAGATCGAAGTGGTCGTCCCCGACGAGCAGCTGTCGCTCGCGATTGGGCGCCGCGGTCAGAATGTGCGGCTGGCATCGATGCTGTCGGGCTGGGATATCGACATCCTGACCGAGGAAGAGGAATCCCAGCGTCGTCAGGATGAGTTCAACACCCGCAGCGCTTTGTTTATCGAAGCGTTCGACGTGGAGGATGTGATTGCGCATCTGCTCGTCACCGAAGGGTTTGCGACCATCGAGGAAGTGGCCTTCGTGCCCATGGAGGACCTGACGAGCATCGAAGGGTTTGACGACGATATCGGTGAGGAACTCCAGGCCCGTGCGCGGAACTGGCTCGAGGAGCGTGATGCCAAGCTTGATGTTGAGCGTAAAAAGCTCGGGGTCGAGGATGCGATGCTCAATGTCAGTGGAGTTACGCTCGAGAAGTCGGTTCGCCTTGGCACCCATGGCGTCAACACGGTCGAGGATCTGGCGGGTTTGATGCCCGACGAGTATCGGTTCATCTTCATGGACATCGAGACCGATGTGAAACTCGACGACCTGTTCAACATGGCCGATCATGAGATCAGCCGTCTGGTGCGCCAGAGCCCGGTGCAGGCCGATGAGGCAAACGGCATCATTATGGCGGCACGTGTGACGATCTACGGCGACGACGTCATCGCGCCGGAACCAGAGCCTGATCCCGACGCGGATGAAGTCGAGGCGGTCCCGGAGACACCTTCGGACCTGGCGACGGCGGAAGCCGTATTTGCGCCGGCACCCGACCAGCCGGCCGGGGAATAGGGGCCGGGCGCGCAAGGATGATCGCGGTGGAACAGGCCCCAAGCGAGACGACCGAAACGGGTCGGCACGCGGGTGCGACGCAACGCAGCATGCGGCGTTGCCTGGTGACAGGCGATGTGCGGCCGCGCTCGGAGCTGATGCGGTTTGTTGTCGGCCCTGATGATCTCGTGGTCCCCGACCTCGATGCGCGCCTTCCCGGGCGCGGATTGTGGTTGACTGGCCGCAGGGATATAGTCGCGCAAGCCTGCGCCAAGCGCGTGTTTGCGCGCGGTGCGAAGCGCAATGTGGCGCCGATGACCGGGCCTGAAGGCGAGAGCCTTGAGCTGTTTGTCGAGGCCGTGCTGTTTCGCCGGGCGGTGGGCGCTTTGACGATGGCCCGCAAGGCGGGCGCGTATGTGTCGGGTTTTGAAAAGGTTCGTGCCGCCCTGTCGGGGCGCGACAAAAATGAGGGCGGGAGCACGGGCGACACCGTTTTGTTGTGTGCGTCCGATGCCGGCGAAGATGGCCGCGACAAGATTGCACGGCTCGCCGATCGGGTGGGTGGTGTCGCGCGCGTAGATATTTTTGACGCTGCCGAGTTGGGTGCAGCGTCCGGGCGTGAGCATACGGTTCACGCGGTCGTGCTGCCGGGTGGCGCTGCGCAGCATGTGTTGGAAACGGTTCGGGCTTACACCGCGTATCGGGGTGATCTCGCTCCCGCGGCCGATATTGATTTGATGGATTGAGACCATGGCGAATACGACTGAGAACGACGACAAGAAGAAAAAGCCGCTGACGCTCTCCAAGCCGGGCAAACTCGAGCTGAAGAAGACCGTCGAGGGTGGCCAGGTCCGCCAGAGCTTCAGTCATGGCCGGACCAAGACCGTGACGGTCGAGGTCAAGAAGAAGCGGACGTTCCAGCAGGGCGCCACCGGCGAGATGACCGAGATCAAGCAGGCAGCCGAAGAGCCGGTCGTCGAGGCCCCGGCGCCAGCAGCACCGGAAGTTGCCCCCGCGGCGGTTACGCCGCCGCAGCGCACACTGACCGACGCCGAACAGGCTTCGCGGGTTCGCGCGCTCGAGGCGGCCCGCAAGGCCGCCGAAGAGGCTGCGGTCGAAAGTGAAAAAGCCAAGCAGGTGCTCGAGGAAGCGCGCCAGGTTTCCGGCGAGGAAGAGGCGGCAGCGCCCCATGCCCAGGCCGAGGCCGAGGTTCCTGAGGCGGCACCGGCGCCGGTCGAGACCCGGACCCGTCGCGAGATTGAGGAAGAGGCCCGCCGCGAGGCGGAGGCCCAGGCCCAGAAGATGGCCGACGAGGCTGCGCAACGCGCGGCAGCGGCCGAGCGGAAATTCGCCGAGCTCGAGGACAAGGCCACCGACGACGAACCCGTCGACGAAGGAACCGCCACCGAAAAAGGCAAGCCCGTCCGTGCTGAAGGCACCGCGCCGAAGCCGAATGCCCGGCCGCGCGCGAATGAACGCAAGCGCCGCAGTGGCAAGCTCACGATTTCCCAGGCGCTCGACGAAGAAGGTGGCGCACGCCAGCGTTCCGTCGCGGCCTTCCGCCGCCGCCAGGAGCGTGAACGCCAGCGTGCGACGCGCGACAATCAGGGTGGTGGCCAGGCCTCGAAGGTCGTGCGCGAAGTCAGCATTCCCGACGTCATCACCGTTGGTGAGCTGGGCATTCGCATGGCCGAGCGCGGTTCGGAGGTCATCAAGGCCCTCATGAAGATGGGCGTGATGGCGACGACCAATCAGGTGATTGATCAGGAAACCGCACAGCTCGTGGTCGAAGAATTCGGGCATGCCGCAAAACTCACATCGGCAAGCGATGTGGAGCTCAATCTCGGCGCCACGGTCGATGACGAAGAGGGCGTTCAGGTCTCGCGTCCGCCGGTCGTCACCGTCATGGGGCATGTCGATCACGGCAAGACGTCGCTGCTCGACGCACTGCGGTCCACCGACGTTGTCAGCCGCGAGGCCGGCGGGATCACCCAGCATATCGGCGCCTATCAGGTGGTGCTCGAATCCGGTGACAAGATCAGCTTTATCGACACACCGGGCCATGCGGCCTTCACCGCGATGCGCCAGCGTGGCGCCAATGTTACCGATATCGTGATCCTGGTGGTCGCGGCGGATGATGGCATCCAGCCGCAGACGATCGAGGCGATCAATCATGCGCGCGCCGCCGAGGTGCCGATCATCGTTGCGGTCAACAAGATGGATTTGCCGGCGGCCGATGCGTCGCGGGTAAAGACCGAACTCCTGTCCCACGAGATTGTGCCCGAGGAAATGGGCGGCGACACCCAGGTCATTGAGGTTTCGGCCGAGACCCGCGCGGGTCTCGACAAGCTGACCGAGGCGATCTCGCTGCAGTCCGAAGTGCTCGAACTCACGGCCAACCCCGAACGCAGCGCCTTCGGCGCGGTGATCGAGGCCCAGCTCGAACGCGGCCGTGGCGCGGTTGCGACTGTGTTGGTCCAGGGCGGCACGCTCAAGGTGGGCGACATCTTCGTCGCCGGTGCCGAGTGGGGCCGGGTCCGCGCGCTGGTCAATGACCGGGGTGAGAATGTGAAAGAGGCCGGCCCATCCGCGCCGGTCGAAGTGCTGGGTCTGAACGGTGCGCCGCTGGCGGGTGACGAATTCGCGGTGGTGGATTCCGATGCGCGGGCACGCGAAGTCGTCGAGTACCGGGAGAGCGTCAAGCGCGATGCCCGTGCGACGGCTGGTGCGCGCGGCAGCCTCGACGAGATGTTCGAGCAGATCAAGGCCGGCGAGGCAACGCAGGTCCCGGTGGTGATCAAGGGCGACGTGCAGGGCTCGGTCGAGGCCATCGTCGGCGCGCTGAGCAACCTGTCGACCGACGAGGTCAATGCCCAGGTGCTGCATGCCGGGGTCGGTGGTATCACCGAATCGGATATCGCACTCGCGACGGTCAACAACGGGCTGGTCATCGGCTTCAATGTGCGGGCGATCCCGCAGGCGCGCGACCAGGCGAAGCGCGACGGTGTCGAGATCCGCTACTACAACATCATCTACAACGTGGTGGACGACATTCGCGGCATGCTCGAGGGAGAGCTTGCGCCGACCCTCAAGGAGAACCTGCTCGGCTCTGCCGAAATTCGCGAGGTCTTCAGTGTGTCGAAGGTTGGCAAGGTGGCCGGTTGCATGGTGACCGAAGGCCTGATCCGCCGCGACTCCAGGGTCCGCCTGATGCGCGATTCGGTTGTCGTGCATGAAGGCAATCTGGGCACGCTGCGTCGGTTCAAGGACGATGTCCGCGAAGTCCAGAACAGCTACGAATGCGGCATCGCACTCGAGAATTACAACGACATCCAGCCGGGTGACGTTATCGAGTGCTTCGAGGTGCAGGAGATTGCCCGCCATCTCGAGGCGAGTTGACCTGCCCGACAACGATACACGGCCCGCATAAACGCGACGTAACAGGACAGACGCGCAGGTGCGCGCGGTCAAAACGGATTTGAAACCAGCCCGATCATGAAGCGGAACGCGCACAACGCCCGCAAAGGCAAGAAGGCGCCGTCCCAACGCCAGTTGCGTGTGGGCGAGGAAATTCGTCATGCCCTGTCGGAGATCGTTCGCCGCGCGGAATTTCGCGACACCGATCTGGCCAACCTGGCCATCACGGTTACCGAGGTGCGGGTGAGCCCGGATCTGCGCAATGCGACGGTATTTGTGCTCCCCCTTGAGGGAGAGGCCGAGCCGATGGTCGCGGGTCTGAACCGGGCGTCTGCTTATCTGCGTGGACAGCTCGGCCGGGCGGTGCAGCTGAAGTATCTGCCGGCGCTCACCTTCGTGTTTGACCGCAGTTTCGATGAGGCCTCGCGCATCGAAACCATCATGCACCGGCCCGACGTCGCGCGTGATCTGGCGACGGACGATGCCGCCACAGAAATGGCCACGGATACGGCCACAGATACCGCGACAGACGAGCGCGAAATCTGATGGGGCGCAAACGCAAAGGTCTGACGATCAACGGCTGGATCAATCTGGATAAGCCGGCCGGCATGACGTCGGCCGCCTGCGTGAACGCGGTGCGGCGCGCGATCGGTGCGGCCAAGCTGGGCCATGCCGGGACACTGGATCCGTCGGCGACGGGTATTCTGCCGATTGCCCTGGGTGAGGCGACCAAGACCATGCCCTATGTCACGGACAGCACGAAGCGCTACACGTTTACCGTCAATTGGGGTGAACGACGCGAGACCGACGACGCGGATGGTGAGGTCGTCGAGACCTCCGATGTGCGCCCGGACCGCGCCGCGATCGAAGCTGCACTCCCGGCATTTGTCGGCATGATTGAACAGGTCCCGCCGGCCTATTCCGCGATCAAGATTGAAGGCCAGCGGGCCTATGCCAAGGCGCGCGCCGGCGAGGATTTTGTCCTTCAGGCGCGCACGATCGAAATCAACGCGTTCGATCTTGTTGAAATCCTCGATGCAGACCGGGCGCGGTTCGCTGTGACGTCGGGAAAAGGTGCGTATATGCGCGCGCTTGCCCGCGATCTGGCGATCGCAGTGGGCACCTGCGGGCACCTGTCAGACCTGCGCCGTATCGCGGTCGGACCGTTCGTCGAATCGGCTGCGATTTCGCTGGAAAAGCTGGAACAACTTGGCCATAGTGCCGCCGCCTCACCCATATTGTTACCGATTGAGACCGCGCTGGACGGTATCCCGGCGTTGGCCCTATCGGACAGGGAAGCGGAAAAGCTTCGCAATGGGCAGGCGGTCCCAATTCTGCGACCGCAGGATAGGGAACGGATTGCGGCGGCAGGGGACGACGGTATCGTCCTGGCCCTCGAAGCGACGACGCCAGTGGCGCTCGTTCGTGTTGACGGCATTCAGATCCGTCCGGTCCGTGTTTTAAATCTTTGATACCGGGAGCTTGAAAGCTATGTCGATTACGCCTGAGCGTAAAACTGAAGTCATTAATGAATACCAGACCAAGGCTGGGGACACGGGCTCGCCCGAGGTTCAGGTTGCGATCCTGACGGAGCGCATTACAAACCTGACCGGTCACCTGCAGACCCATGCCAAGGATCATCATTCACGCCGCGGACTCCTCCTGATGGTGGGCCAGCGGCGTCGTCTGCTCGACTATGTGCGGCGCAAGGAAGAAGCGCGCTATCGCACCCTGATCGAGCGTTTGGGCATTCGCCGCTAGACGCGAATGTCTTTGTTACCGGCGCGGGCATGGCCCGGCGCCATTACGACAGGCCCACGGACGCAATCCGGTGTCCCCGGCCTGGCCCGCACGGAAGGTCCGTGCACACACCGTCAAAACTATATTGCGTGACGGTGCGAAGACCCCGATGGCACGGGGCGTTTGTTTGGGGTTGGCCCGGACGGACGACGCAGGTTGAGAGATAAACGATGTTTGACATTGTACGTAAGGAAATCAATTGGGGTGGGCGTCCGCTCGTCCTCGAGACCGGGCATATCGCCCGTCAGGCCGACGGGGCCGTCCTCGTCACATACGGTGAATCCTCGGTGCTCTGCACCACGGTCGGCGAACACAAGCCGCGCGAGGGGCTGGATTTCTTCCCGCTCACCGTTCACTACCAGGAAAAAACCTATGCGGCGGGCAAGATTCCCGGCGGCTTCTTCAAGCGTGAAGGACGCCCGACCGAGAAAGAGGTTCTCACCTCGCGCCTGATCGACCGGCCCATCCGGCCGCTCTTCCACAAGAGCTATCGCAACGAAACCCAGGTGATCTGCACCACCGTCAGCCACGATCTGGAGAACAATCCGGATATCGCGGCGCTTGTCGGTGCGTCGGCAGCCCTGACCATTTCGGGCATGCCCTTCATGGGCCCGATCGGCGCCGCGCGCGTCGGTTACATCGATGGCGAGTATGTGCTGAACCCGACGGCCGACCAGCTGGAAGAATCCCAGCTCGACCTGATCGTCGCGGGCACCAACGAAGGTGTCCTGATGGTTGAGTCCGAGGCGAACGAACTGACCGAGGAAATCATGCTCGGCGCAGTGATGTTCGGGCATGAGGGTTATCAGCCGGTGATCGATGCGATCATCGACATGGCCGAGCGTGCAGCGAAAGAGCCACGCCCGATCAGCGAGACCCCGAAGGAGATCACCGATCTCGAAGCGAAGGTTCGCAAGCTCGGCGAGGCCGGCATCCGTGAGGCTTACACCGAGAAGGAAAAGCTGGTCCGTCAGGACAAGGTTTCCGCCGCGAAGAAGGCCGTGATCGAGCAGCTTTCCGATGAGGAATCCGCGATTGCCAGCGGTCCGCTCAAGACCCTCGAGAAGGACGTGGTACGCCGCGCCATTATCGACACGGGCGAACGCATCGACGGGCGCGACACCAAGACGGTGCGTGCCATCGAGAGTCAGATCTCACTCCTGCCGCGCTCCCATGGTTCGGCATTGTTCACCCGGGGCGAGACCCAGGCGATGGTCGTGGCCACGTTGGGCACCGGCCAGGACGAGCAGATCATCGATGCGCTCGAGGGCGAGTATCGCGAGCATTTCCTGCTCCATTACAACTTCCCGCCTTATTCGGTTGGTGAGACCGGCCGTATCGGCTTCACCGGGCGTCGCGAAGTCGGCCATGGCAAGCTTGCCTGGCGGGCATTGCGTCCGCTGCTGCCGGCCAAGGAAGACTTCCCCTACACGGTCCGCGTGGTCTCCGAGATCACCGAATCGAACGGGTCGTCCTCGATGGCCACGGTCTGTGGTGCGTCGCTGGCCATGATGGATGCGGGCGTGCCGCTGAAGGCACCGGTCGCGGGTATTGCGATGGGCCTGATCAAGGAAGACGACGGCTATGCCGTGCTGTCGGATATTCTCGGTGACGAGGATCATCTCGGCGACATGGACTTCAAGGTCGCCGGCTCGGAGAAGGGCATCACCTCGCTGCAGATGGACATCAAGATCACGTCCATCACCAAGGAGATCATGGAGATCGCGCTGGACCAGGCCCGTGACGGCCGGATCCACATCCTGGGCGAGATGGCCAAGGCCATCGATTCCGGGCGCAACGAGCTGTCCGAGCACGCGCCGCGCATCACCACCATGAAGGTCCCGACTGACAAGATCCGGGAAGTGATCGGCACGGGCGGCAAGGTCATCCGCGAAATCTGCGAAGTGACCGGCTGTAAGGTCGATATCGACGATGAGGGCCTGATCAAGGTCGCCTCGTCCGATGGCGACGCAGCTCAGAAGGCGATCGACTGGATCAACTCGATTGTCGCAGAACCGGAAGTCGGCGTGATCTACACCGGCAAGGTCGTGAAGGTCGTCGATTTCGGCGCCTTCGTGAACTTCTTCGGTGCGCGCGACGGCCTCGTCCACATCTCCGAGCTCAAGAACGAGCGCGTGGGTCAGGTGACCGACGTGATCAACGAGGGCGACGAGGTGAAGGTCAAGGTCATCGGCATGGATGACCGCGGCAAGGTCAAGCTGTCGATGCGGGTTGTTGATCAGGAGACCGGCAAGGAACTCGAGGACACGCGCCCGCCGCGTGAGCCCCGCAGTGACGGTGATGGAGACGGGGACGATCGTCCGCGCCCGCGCCGCCGCCCGCGTCGCGATGCCGCCGAGTAATTCGGCCAAAAGCGAATACAAGAACGGCCCCGGAATTTCCGGGGCCGTTTTTTGTTGGGTATTGCTCGGACGCGGCGCCCGATGAAGTGCGGGTGGCGCTACTCGGCTGCCTCGCGCACATCCAGCGCCGCGAGGATACGCGGCGGCGAGAGCGGCAGGTCGTTGAACCGGATGCCGGTGGCGTTGTGGACCGCATTGCGCACGGCCGCCAGGCCGGGTACCAGCGGCACCTCGCCGACCCCGCGCACACCCTGGGGATGCTTGGGGTTCGGGATCTCGATGATGTGGGTGTCGAGCATCGGCAGGTCCGAGGCGACAGGCATGCGGTAATCCAGGAAGCCCGGATTATCGACCTTGCCGTCCTTGTCGTAGAGATACTCCTCGTTGAGCGCCCAGCCGATGGCCTGGGCCGCGCCGCCCTGCATCTGGCCCTCGACATAGGCCGGATGCACCGCCCGGCCCACGTCCTGGAGCACGGTGTAGCGGATCACCCGGGCGATCCCCAATTCGGGATCGACCTCCACATCACAAATGTGCGTGCCGAAGCCGCCTTCTGCGCCCGTGGTGTTGACCTGGGCACCGGCACCAATAGGACCGCCGGTCTCGTTGGCGCGTGCTGCCAGTTCGGCGAGGGTCAGCGGATCGAACTTGCCCGCATTGGCACCCGCCGGGCGCGCCGCGCCGTCTTCCCATTCCACCGCGTCCGGGTCGATGTCCCAGATCTTGGCGGCCAGCTCGCACAGTGTGCGAATGACCTTGCCGGTCGATTCGGTGACCACCATGGACGACGCGAACAACACACGGCTGCCGCCGGTCAGGTTCGAGAAGCCGATGGTCGCCGTGTCGCCGATCAGGACCGAGATCCGCTTGTAGTCGATGCCGAGCAGTTCGGCACAGATGTTGGCGATGCCGGCGCGCGAGCCGCCGATATCGGGATGGCCCGTGGTGACCACCACGTTGCCGTCCTCGGTGATGTTCACCTGGGCGGAGGACTCGCCGCCGGCGTTGAACCAGAATCCGCTGGCCACGCCGCGTCCCTGATTGGGTCCGAGCGGGGCGTTGTAATGTTCATGCGCCTTCGCCGATTCCAGGGATTCGACATAGCCCATGACCGGATAGACCGGGCCGTGGACGGCCTCGGTGCCTTCCTTTGCGGCGTTCTTGAGCCGCAGGTCGAGCGGGTCCATGCCGATCTCCTCGGCCAGCTCGTCGAGCACGCATTCGACGCCGAAGGCGCCGATCGGCGCGCCCGGTGCGCGGTACGCCGCGACCTTGGAGCGGTTGCAGACCACGTCGTAGCCGAATGTGCGGCCGTTGGGGATGTCGTAGGGCGCGAGGGCGCAGCCGACAGCGCCACGAACCGGTGCGCCCGGAAGCCCGCCGGCCTGCAGCCAGTAGATGCCCTCCATCGCCGTGATCGTGCCGTCTTTCTTGACGCCGATCTTGATCGTGCTCTTCGAGCCCGAGGTCGGGCCGCTGGCCCGCATGACTTCCTCGCGGGTCATGGTCATCTTCACGGGCCGGCCGGACTTCTTCGACAGAATGGTCGCGAGCGGCTCGAGATAGACGATCGTCTTGCCGCCGAAGCCGCCGCCGATCTCGGCGGGGATCGCGCGGATGTTGCTCTGGGACAGGCCGGTGAGCAGCCCCGTCATGGCGCGGACCATGAACTGGCCCTGGCTCGACGACCAGATGGTTGTCTGGTTGTCGGCCGCGACGCTGACCAGGCAGGCATGGGGCTCGATATAGCCCTGATGCACCGGCCGGGTCGTGAAGTCGCGTTCGATGACGACGTCGGCCTCGGCGAAGCCGGCCTCGACGTCGCCCTTGGTGTGTTCGATGGTCGCCGCGATGTTCGAGGGCTTGCCTTCGAACTCGATGAAGTCATGCAAAATGGGCGCGTCGGGTGCGAGCGCATCGTCGATCTCGATCGCGTGGGGCAACACCTCGTAATCGACCTCGATCAGCTTGCAGGCCTCGGCCGCGATGGCTTCCGTCATGGCTGCGACGGCGGCCACCGGGTGTCCGTGGAACAGGGCCTTCTCGCGGGCCATCACGTTGCGGCACATCCAGCGCATGTCCTGGATGCCGAGTGGCACGGGCGTGTCGAGCGGAAAGTCCACGATGTCGGCGGCGGTCATCACGGCCTTCACGCCGGGCAGCGCTTCTGCCTTGGAGGTGTCGATACCCTTGATGACGGCATGTGCATGCGGGCTGCGGAGCACCTTGCCCCAGATCATGCCCGGCATGCTCGAATCGGCCGCGAAGGCCGCGCGCCCGGTCACCTTGTCGGCGCCGTCGGGCCGGACCGTGTTTTTGCCGATCCAGTTATTGTTGGAACCACTCATTGTGCTGCCTCCCGCATGTCGGCAGCGGTGTCGAGCACCGCGCGGACAATCTTGTCATACCCCGTACACCGGCACAGGTTGCCGGCGAGCCAGAACCGGACTTCGGTTTCGCTCGGGTTCGGATTCTCATCGAGCAGCGCCTTGGCCGCGACCAGCATGCCCGGGGTGCAGATCCCGCATTGCAGTGCGGCTTCCTCGAGGAACTTCTGCTGCAGAGGATGCAGGGTCTCGCCCTCGGCCATCCCCTCGATGGTGGTGATCTCCTTACCCTCGGCCTCGGCGGCCAGCATCAGGCAGGAACAGACGAGCGTGCCGTCGAGCGTGATCGAGCATGCGCCGCAATCACCCGAGCCGCAGCCCTCTTTGGCCCCGGTCAGGCTGAGCCGGTTGCGCAGCACATCGAGCATCGTCTCGCCGGGCGCGCAGAGGAATTCCTCGGGCTCGCCGTTGATGGTGGTGGAAATGTGAAGTTTAGCCATGGTTCAGGCGCTCCCTTATGTTCGGAAGGTGCGTTCGGCGGCGATGCCAACCGTGCGCTTCAACAGTACCCCGGCGACCCGGGTGCGATATGCGATCGTGCCGCGTTTGTCGTCGATCGGATTACAGGCTGCACTGCATGCCGCAGCCGCGGCCTCGAGCGCGTTGTCCTCGAGTTTGGTTCCGATCAGCGCCTTGGCGGCGTCCTCGACGAGCAACACCGTCGGTGCGACGGCGCCCAGTCCGACCCGTACGGCGGTGCAAACCCCGCCTTCGAGGGTCAGATTGACGCCGACACCGACGACGGCGATGTCCATCTCCGTGCGAGGGATCATCCGCAGATAGGCATCGCCCTGGCCGACCGCGCGCGGCGGAAAGGCGAAGCTGACTGCGATCTCGCCCGGCGCGAGGCTGGTCCGGCCCGGGCCTGTGGGCACGTCTTCGACCGCAATCTCGCGGCGACCGTCGGGGCCCTGCACCGTGAGAACGGCGCCGGCGGCCACGAGGGCCGGCACGCTGTCGGCGGCCGGTGAGCCGTTGCAAAGATTTCCGCCGAGCGATGCGCGGCCCTGAATCTGGGTCGAGCCGATGAGGTTCAGGCCCTCCAGAACGCCGGGCCAGGCATTGGCGAAGCCCGAATGTTTCTCGAGTGCCGCGCCGGATACGGCGGCGCCCACGACGAAGCCACCATCGGCGGTCTCCTCGATGCCCGTTACGTCGGCGATGTTCTTGATGTCGACAATCAGCCCGGGCGCGATCATGCCCGCCTGCATCTGGACCAGAAGGTCTGTGCCGCCGGCCAGGATACGGCCCGCGCCATCGGCACCGGCGTAGGCGCTGATCGCTTCATCGAGCGAGGTCGGCGCCAGATATTGGATATCTGTCATGTGTGAATTCCGAAGTGGTTTCTCTTTCCCCCCTGCGGCCTTATCCGCTCTGAGAGGCAGAATTCGGGGGACCGCAGTTAGGGCAAGGCTACACGGCTCAGGCGTTTTGGAACAGCCCGAGAATGCCAAAATCTGATACTCAATTCTGTCCACAGCCGGCGATATGGGTGCGCGTCTGAATCGCTGTTGCAGTCGCGACGTGCGCATCGTTATAAGGGCGCAAGAATCAGCCAACACTGCGAAAGCATAGTGTTCCGATTTTCGAAAAGCGTCCAACAGGTTGCCGCACTACCCTTCGCCCGACGCGATGCGGGGTTCGAGGTGATGCTTGTGACTTCGAGCAAGGGGGATCGCTGGGGTCTGCCGAAGGGCTGGCCGAAACGCCACGAACCATTTGCCGCGGCTGCGATGCGTGAAGCCGTTGAAGAAGCCGGCGTGATTGGGACGGTTTACCCCCCGCCGTTGGGGGAATTCACCTACCGGAAGACGATGCGCAAGGGCTATGTCGTGCGCAGTCACGTGTTCGTCTTCGCACTGCAGGTGCTCGAAACCCTGGACATGTGGAGAGAAGACAAGAGGCGCTCCCGCAAATGGGTCCCGCTTGGCGATGCCGCCGGCATCGTCGGGGACCGGGATGTGGCGCGGCTTCTCACCGAAATCGCCGCTGGCGACACACTGCACACTGTACTCGCTGAATTGGATGCCGCGCGCGCAGCTGCGCCGGATATTCAGCCGAATTCATGCTGACCCGAAAGGACGGCCGATGAGCCTGACAAAGAAGTCCCTCGACAAGGATCTGGAAAAGATCGTCCACGTCGAGGCCGCGACACGGACGATGGGCGGCACCTTGGGGGCCCATGGCATCGCCGTCGTGTTCCTCGGCCTGTCCGCGCTGCTGGCCGCGGCGCTGGTGGGGGTGACCTCCGACACGGCCATCGTCGTCGTCGCCGCCATCCTCGGCGGTTATATGGCGCTGAATATCGGCGCCAACGACGTGGCCAACAATGTGGGCCCGGCCGTGGGTTCGCGAGCGCTCACCCTGGTTGGGGCGCTGGTGATCGCCGCCGTCTTCGAGAGTGCGGGCGCGCTGCTCGCCGGCGGTGACGTCGTCAGCACTATCTCCAAGGGGATCATCGACCCCTCGCTCGTGGATGACGCCAGCGTATTCGTTTTGGCGATGATGGCGGCGCTCATCGCTGCGGCGCTTTGGGTCAACCTTGCCACCCTCGTCGGGGCGCCCGTGTCCACGACCCATGCGGTCGTCGGCGGGGTCATGGGGGCGGGCATCGCCGCCGTCGGCTTCCAGCTCGTCAACTGGGGCACGATGGGCGCGATCGCCGCGAGCTGGGTCATCTCGCCGCTGCTGGGCGGGCTCATCGCCGCGGCGTTTCTCGCCTTCATCAAGGTCAATCTGATCTATCAGGCAGACAAGATCGCGGCGGCGCGGCGCTGGGTGCCGTTGCTGGTGGCGATCATGGCCGGCGCGTTCGCCTGGTATCTCGCTATCAAGGGGTTCAAACGGATATGGCGACCCGACACGGAGATGGTCGCGATCATCGCCTTGGGTACCTTCGCCGCCGTATGGGCGATCATGCGTCCGTTGATCCGCCGCCAGTCCGAGGGCATGGAGAACCGCAACCAGTCGCTCCGGGTGCTGTTCCGGATTCCGCTGATCTGCTCGGCGGCGCTGCTCTCATTCGCGCACGGGGCCAACGACGTGGCGAACGCGATTGGCCCGCTGGCCGCGATCCTGAGCACGGTCCAGTCGGGCGATATCGCCAGCAAGGTGGAGGTGCCGATCTGGATCATGACCATCGGCGCGTTTGGCATCAGCCTCGGCCTGTTCCTGTACGGGCCCAAGTTGATCCGCATGGTTGGCGACCAGATCACCAAGATGAACCCGATGCGCGCCTATTGCGTGGCATTGGCGGCAGCGATCACCGTGATTATCGCGTCCTGGCTCGGCCTGCCGGTCAGCTCGACGCATATCGCCGTCGGCGCCGTCTTCGGGGTCGGGTTCTTCCGCGAGTACTACACCAAGCGCAGCAAGAAGCGGCGCGAGATGGTGACGCGCGCCGGTAACGCCAACGCAGAAGCAGAGGATGAACCCTTGCCGCCCGAGGTGGTGCGGCACCGCAAGCTGGTGCGGCGCTCGCACTTCCTGACCATCATCGCCGCATGGGTGATCACCGTGCCGGCTACGGCGATCATGTCGGCACTGGTCTTCTTCGGGCTGTCGCTGGTGGTGTAGGCGACACAGCTGCGTTGAAACGAAAACGGCCCCGGAATCCCGGGGCCGTTTTTCATTGTTCTGTGTGGCGTGTGTTACGCGCCGTCTGGCGCCGCGGGGTCGGGCATGCCGATCGTGTTGAAGCCGCAATCCACATAGTGGATTTCGCCGGTGACCGCCTTCGACAGGTCCGACAGCAGGTAAAGCCCCGCGCCGCCCACATCGTCGAGCACCACGTTGCGCCGCAGTGGCGCGGTCTCGCGGCTGTAGTTGTAGACTTGTCGGGCCGAGCCTACTGCGGAGCCCGCGAGCGTGCGCATGGGGCCGGCCGAGATCGCGTTGACCCGCACCCCGTCGGGGCCGAGGTCGGAGGCGAGATAGCGTACTGACGCCTCGAGCGCCGCCTTGGCGACCCCCATGACATTGTAGTTGGGCATGACGGCCTGGGCACCGTGATAGGTGAGCGTCAGGATCGATCCCTGTTCGTTCATCATCGCCGCGGCACGCTGCGCCACCGCCGTGAACGAGTAGCAGGAGATATTCATTGTCTGCAGGAAGTTTTCCTGGCTCGTGTTCACGTAACGCCCCTTGAGCTCTTCCTTGTCGGAGTAGGCGATGGCGTGGACCACGAAATCGATATTGTCCCAGGTGTCGGAGATCGCGTTGAACGCCTGGTCGAGGCTCGCCGTATCCGACGCGTCGCACTGAACCATCGCGGCGGCATCGACCGATTCCGCGAGGGGTCCGACCCGCCGCGCGAAGGCATCCGACTGATAGGTGAAGGCCAGGTCCGCGCCCTGGGCGGCCAGCGCGCGGGCGATCCCCCAGGCGATCGAGTGATCGTTGGCGACGCCCATGATCAGGCCGCGTTTGCCGGCCATCAGGCTTCCGGTCGCGGGTTGTCCGTCCATGCTTTCGGCCTGTTTCAGGGTTGCGGGACTGGGTTCGGACGTTGGTGCGTGTGCGTCGGCCATCGGATCACCCGTCGTGGCGCTGGAAGGCGAGGGTGGCGTTGGTGCCGCCGAAGCCGAAGCTGTTCGACATCACGCAGTTGAGGCCGGCGTTGTCGATCCGCGCGGTGACGATGGCCGCGTCGCCGGCGTCGGGATCGAGATCCTCGATGTTGGCCGAGGCGGCGATGAAGTCATGTTGCATCATCAGCAGCGAATAGATCGCCTCATGGGCGCCGGTGGCGCCCTGGGAGTGGCCGGTGAGGGATTTCGTCGAGGCGACATGCGGGCGTTGCGCGCCGAACACCTCGTTGATGGCCCCCAGCTCGATGATGTCGCCGACCGGGGTCGAGGTGCCGTGGGCGTTGATATAGTCGACGGTCTGGTTGCCCAGCCCGGCTGTGGCCATACGCATGCAGCGCACGGCACCCTCGCCCGAGGGTGCGACCATGTCGACGCCGTCCGAGGTGGCGCCGTAGCCGACGAGCTCGCCGTAAATCTTGGCGCCGCGCGCCTTGGCCCGTTCCATTTCCTCGAGCACGACCACACCGGCTCCGCCGGCGATCACGAACCCGTCGCGGTTGACGTCATACGGTCGTGAGGCGCGCTCGGGGGTGTCGTTGTACTTGGACGACAGCGCGCCCATGGCGTCGAACAGCACGGTAAGCGACCAGTGGAGCTCCTCGGCGCCGCCGGCGAACACCACGTCCTGTTTGCCCATCTGAATGAGCTCGCTGCCGTTGCCGATGCAGTGGGCGCTGGTCGAGCAGGCGGAGCTGATGGAGTAGCTGAGGCCGCGCATCTTGAATGCGGTGGACATGTTGGCCGACAGGGTCGAGCACATGGCCTTCGGCACCGCATACGGCCCGACGCGTTTCGGGCTCTTCTCGCGCGCGGTGTCGGCCGCCTCGACCAAGGCCGATGTGGACGGCCCGCCCGAACCCATGACCAGGCCGGTGCGCTCGTCATGGATGTCGGCTTCGGTCAGCCCGGAGTCGGCGATCGCCTCGGACATGGCGATGTAGTTGTAGGCCGCGCCGTCGCCCATGAAGCGGCGCAGCTTGCGGTCGATGTGGTTGTCAAAATCCACGTTCGGCGCGCCATGCACATGGGAGCGGAAGCCCATCTCGGCATAGACGTCTGAATGGACGATGCCCGAGCGGCCGGCCTTGAGGCTGTCGGTCACTTCGGCCGAATTGGCGCCGATCGGCGAGACGATACCCAGCCCGGTGACGGCGACCCGCCGCAAACCACTGGGGGGCAATCCGTTGTTGCTCATGCGTTTAATCCTTGCTCGGCGGGAACAGACCAACCTTCAGCCCGGCCGTGGTGTAGACCGTTTCGCCGTCGAGTTCCGCCAGGCCGTCGGCGATGGCCAGTGCCACACCGCGCTTGATGACCTTTTTGACGTCGATCTGATAGCGCAGCAGCTTGCTTTCCGGCTTCACTTCCCCGGCGAATTTGACCTCGCCGACGCCGAGCGCGCGGCCCGGTCCCGGCAGGCCCTGCCAGCCGAGGAAGAAGCCGAGCAACTGCCAGAGCGCATCGAGGCCCAGGCAGCCGGGCATAATGGGATCGCCCTCGAAATGGCAGCCGTAGAACCAGAGGTCCGGCTTGATATCCAGTTCGGCGACGATCAGCCCCTTGCCGTGTTCACCGCCATCGATGGAAATCTCGGTGATCCGGTCGAACATCAGCATGGGCGGCAGGGGCAATTGCGCATTGCCCGGCCCGAACAGCTTGCCGTGTCCGCATTGGATGAGGTCTTCGTAGGAGAAACTGGATTTCTGGGTGAAATCGTTCATGCCCGAATCGCTTCTTAAGCTCTGAAAGGGAAATTTTGCTCGTTCTAACAGGTGTTCCCGGGACTGTCCGCAATTAGGGGACAAAACCGCAGAGATTTTGTAGTGATTTAACAGAGCCTGACACCGTTGGGTGCGCCGGTAAAGGTCTACGTATCAGTGTGTTCACGGAGTATTCTTGAATAAAGTTCCATCTAATATAATGGCTTATGAGCTTGTTTCGAGAGATTCCTCTTTACATGCCACGCGAAAGACCCATATTGGAACCATGAGTGACGCAGGTGACAATATCCGCGAACGGCCCTATGCCGATGCGCTGCGCCGGCTGAAGGAAGCGGGCCTGCGCCCGACCCGGCAGCGGCTCGCGCTGGGCAAGCTGTTGTTCGACGCCGGCGATCGCCATGTGACGGCAGAGCAGGTCCATGGCGAGGTGGGCGCGCAGGGCATCAAGGTGTCCCTGGCGACGATCTACAACACGCTCAATCAGTTCACCGAGTCCGGTTTGCTGCGCGAGGTTGTGGTGGCGCCGGGGCGTTCATATTTTGATACGAACGTGTCCGATCACCATCATTTCTTCTATGAGGATGACGGGGCGCTGCAGGATATTCCCGGCGACCAGATTGCGCTTGCGACGATGCCGGAAGCGCCGGCCGACGCCGAGGTGGCACGGGTGGATGTGATCGTCCGATTGCGCCGCGCAAACGATAGTCGTTCTTAATACATTTCCTGTTCTCAGTAAGATAAAAAATAGTTTGGAATAGTTCCAAACTATTGACACGTGCTGCCATCGTTGCCATATTGGCGGGGTAGGCAATTCCCGGGATGGCGGTTACGCGTTGAACGGTCGGCCCGCACTGGAAAACCACCCGGATGAACGGGCGGATGGACAAACCAATTTCAAGGAGGCGTGTGATGGCGCTCAAAGGTTCCAAGACCGAAGACAATCTGAAGGAAGCGTTCGCGGGCGAAAGCCAGGCGAACCGTCGTTATCTCTATTTCGCCCAGAAGGCCGACGTCGAGGGTTACAACGATGTCGCCGCGGTGTTCCGTTCGACCGCCGAGGGCGAGACCGGCCATGCCCATGGCCATCTCGAATTCCTCGAGGAAACTGGCGATCCGGCCACGGGCCAGCCAATCGGCCCGACCTCGGACAACCTCAAGGCCGCGGTTGCCGGTGAGACTCACGAGTACACCGACATGTATCCCGGCATGGCGCGCACGGCGCGTGAAGAGGGTCATGACGAGATCGCTGACTGGTTCGAGACGCTTGCCAAGGCTGAAAAGAGCCATGCGGGCCGATTCCAGAAGGCGCTCGACGAGCTCGACTGATTATATCCGGGGTCGCTTGCGCCCGACCTCTGTCGTCCTGGGCGGCCCCGGCTTTCATGTTTTTTGAGTGGTTTTGATTTCCAGCTGCGCGAATATGGCGCGTGGTTTGCGGGGAAATTGCGCCCCGGCACAGGCGGAGACACGGAACAATGACCGACGAGAGCGGCAGCATGGATGAAGGTGCGGCCCCGCGCGAGGGCAGCCTCGCCGCGCCGACCCGCCACCCGTTGGGTTGGGAGGAGATGGACTTCTTCGACGAGGCGAAGCTCGACGAGGAACTGCGTCGGGTTTTCGACATCTGTCATGGCTGTCGCCGTTGCTTCAATCTCTGCGATTCATTTCCCCGCCTGTTCGACCTGATCGACGAATCCGATTCGGGCGAGCTCGACAGCGTGGACAGCGCCGGTTTTAAGCCGGTCGTGGATGCCTGCACGCTCTGCGACATGTGTTTCATGACCAAATGTCCCTATGTGCCGCCCCATGAATTCAACCTCGACTTCCCCCATCTGATGCTGCGCTACCGTGCGGTCGAGGCGAAGAAGGGCGGTGTCGGCTGGAACGAAAAGCAGCTGATCCAGACCGACAGGAACGGCCGGCTCGCCGGCAAGATGGCGGGGATGGCCAACTGGGGCTCGGATCGCGGCAACAAGCTGACGCGGCCGCTGATCGAGAAGATCGCCGGGGTTCACCGCGACGCCGATCTGCCGAAATATGTGCCGGCGTCGAAAACATTCGTGCGCCAGGCCGAGAATGCGCCGCCCGAAATCAACATGTCGGCGCCGGCCCACGGGCGCGAGGCGGTGCTCTATGCCACCTGCTTCGTGAACTACAACAAGCCTGACACGGGCGTGCTGGCCCAGCGGATCCTCGCGCGAAACGGGGTTGCGACCACGGCGTTGCACCCGAGTTGCTGCGGCATGCCGCAGCTCGAGCAGGGGCAGCTCGACGAGGTGTCGGCCATGGCGAAGACCGTGGCGGCGGCATTCCGGCCGCATGTGGATGCGGGCCGGGACATCATTGCGCTGACGCCGTCTTGTGCCCTGATGATGAAATTCGAATGGCCGCTGATTCTGCCCGACGACGATGATGTGAAGGCGCTGTCGGCGGCGACCCGGGATATCACCGAGTATATCGTCGACATCGCCAAGAATGAGGGGCTGGTCGACGGTCTGTCGGCGCTGCCCGAGCCGGTGGCACTGCATATGGCCTGTCATGCGCGGGCCCAGAATATGGGCCAGAAAGCCGCTGAAATGCTTCGGTTGATCCCGGAGGCCGATCTCAAGGTGATCGAGCGCTGCTCGGGCCATGGCGGATCCTGGGGCATCATGAAGGAAAATTTTGATACCGCGATCAAGGTTGGCCGGCCGGTTGTGCGCCAGGCCAAGGAGAGCCGGTATATTGTGTCCGAATGTCCGCTGGCAGCCGACCACATCCTGCAGGGCATCGAGAAACAACTCGATGCGGGCGAGACCGCGCCGGCCCGCAGCTATCACCCCGTCGAGCTATTCGCGCTCGCCTATGGGCTTGCGCCCGAACTCAGTTCCTAGACCCGGAGACGAACGATGTCCGCGACCGCACCATATGCGATCACCCGCGACGACCTCATCGACATGGAAGAGTATGGCCGGACCCGAAAAGACCGGCGTGCGACGCTCGTAGCTCGCAAGAAGAACCGGCGCGTCGAACTGGGACCCTACGCCACAGCATATTTCGAGTGCTACGCGACGATGTGGCATCAGGTTCATGAGATGCTGTTCATCGAGCGCGGTGGCGAGGCGCAGATCGACGATGAGCTGTCTGCCTACAACCCGCTGATACCGAACGGCCGCGAACTCGTCGCCACGGTGATGTTCGAGATCGACGATGAAGTCCGTCGCAAGATGGTCCTGTCCAAACTCGGCGGAGTCGAGGAAACGGCCTTCCTGAAATTTGCCGGCGAGACGATCGCGGGGGTGCCCGAAGCCGATGTGGATCGCACCAACGCCGACGGCAAGGCCAGCTCGGTGCAGTTCATCCACTTCCCGTTCTCCGATGCGCAGGTCGCCGCGTTCCGGACGTCAGGCGGTGATGTCACCCTCGGCTTCACCCATCCCGACTATGCCCATATGACCATCCTCACAGAGGATGTGCACGCCGAACTGTCAGGTGACTTCAGGGCCTGAGTATCTATTGGGTCGTTGTCCGGTGGCTCAGCGTTTGACGGCTTCGCCATCGTAAATCCCCCAGAGCGCGGACCGGGCAATCCATCCATCGACGCCGTGGCTATCGATCGCGATGCGGCACCAGGTCGCCTCGCAACCGTTGAGGGCGACGATCACCCCGTCCTCCAGGAAGGCTGCCACAGGCGCGTCGGTGTCCGGCGCCTGCAGGACCCGCACACGTGCGGCGGTCACCGTGGCCGTCCGCTTGCCCGACAGCATTGATTTGTGGACCCAGCCCACGGTGCCGTCCTGGACCTTGATCTGGCGCCAGTTCTCGAACTCGCCGACAATCTCGGCCGGCAGTTTGCGTCGTTGCAGCACCCAGTCGATCGGATAACGCGCACCTGGACCGGTGCGCAGATTGGCTTCTCTGGCGCGGATGCTCACCCAGCGCGGGATCGGCAGCCCGGATGGGTTTTCGGCCTTGGCGGGCGGGCTCGTCTCTTGCTGGGCCGCCGCAGGTCCGGACGCGATCGTGACAGACGCCATGATCACGAACATGCCAAGCAGGGTGCAAAGAGACCGAAACAACATGCCTAGCCATCTATCCGAGGGGGCCGCGGCGGTCAAGCGCGGGAAAATCAAGGGCGTGCTTGCGCACGCCCTTGCGTACCGGGGGGCTTCCGCGATAATCGGGGCCGGGAGAGATGGTGCCGGAGCATGAACGGGAAACCGGGATCGGCGGGGCGCCTGTTAAGGGGGGACATGTCGGACAACAAACCCATTGTCATCGTCACGCGTCGGCTTCCGGAGGTCACGGGAGCGCGGATGAAGGAACTGTTCGACACGCGCCTGAACGATGCCGACACGCCGATGAGCGAGGCCGCTCTGGTGGAGGCCATGCAGGAAGCCGACGTTCTCGTGCCGACCGTGACCGACCATATCAGCGCCCGGCTGATCGGCGAGGCCGGCGCGCAGCTAAAACTGATCGCCAATTATGGCAACGGTG
>Ga0233434_1001297_pt1 | contig 25090 bp, 16 predicted proteins | sample SI_122_August201_4_FD_182738 | JGI IMG/M metagenome (GOLD analysis project Ga0233434, IMG submission 182738) | Seawater microbial communities from Saanich Inlet, British Columbia, Canada - SI_122_August2016_120_MG | ecosystem: Environmental > Aquatic > Marine > Inlet | place: Canada: British... | reverse complement strand
GTAAAATGACAGATTTCAAAGATGATGAGTGGAAGATGACTCCCTCTCACAACATTAAAAGTGTTGAAGACTTTTTGAATGATACTTCATCTTTAATTGATGATAGTTCCGATGAAGGTTTTTTAACCACCGAAAATTCATTAGAGGACTCCTTGTCAGACTGGGGGATATCCGTACCTGAAATTATCTCAACTAAAAATAGTAACTCAGAACCCTTAGAAGAAACTGAAGAGCAGGAGAGATCATCTCTTTTGGATCATCTGGGAACTGGAATGGTCCAAGAAAATGTGGAGCAGGAGTCAGAAGAGCCTTCACTTCCGAGTGGTGATGATCTGGGTTATCCAGATGAAGTTACAGGTGAATTTGAACTAGAAAAAAGTTTAGAAGAAGATTCAGAGAGGTCTTTATTTGATGAGGTCACAGGTACTCATCAATGGAAAGTTGAATCGTTCAGTGAGGGTGAGTCATTAGACTCGATAGAACAAGCGATGATTCAAGAGCCAGAGCAAATGCCGATTGAAGAGTCAAAAGAAGAGCACCTGTTATCGCTTGATGAAAACCTTGATTCTGAGGCAATGGAAGTAACCTCTGTTGATGACCCAAGTTTACCCAACGATAATGATCTTGAGTATCCAGATATAGACGCAATTATTAAAGAGGCAAACTCAGATTCTGAAATTGAAACAATTATAGAAGAAGAAGCGCCGAACATTATTGATGAGCTTGAGAACCTTGATAATGATGAGCTTGAAGATGGTAAGGAAATAAAAAGCTTATTAGATGATATTTCTTCAGAGGATCTTCCGGAGGATTATAAACCTCGAAGTCAGTTAACATCATTAGAAGAACTTAATAATGATCTTAATTCATTTACAGAAGATACGGATCCTAGCTTTGAGATAACTAAAGAAATAAAAAGAAATTTACGTGAGGAAATTCCATCAGACGTTGAGGCAGATGATTTCTGGGCCATAGATGAATTTCCAACTATTTCTGGAAAGTTAGAGTCTTCGGGGAAAGAGAGTACCTCTACATCTGATATAAAAGCCGATTTTTTCAAAACTTCTCTAAGTGATGAAGGAGAGGGACAATTCAAGATGAAGCCATCGAGTAAGCTGGCCTCAATTAATTTATCCGATGTTTCAAGTGCACCCGTAGAAGCTCCAGCGCAAAATATAAATATAGATGAGCTCGTTGAAAAAGTTAAAGCCGCTTTAGAGCCTCAGCTAGAAGCCGTTGTAAAAAAACTATTTGCTCAAAAGATTGAGCAAGTGGCTTGGGAAGTTATCCCTGATCTTGCGGAAAATGTTATTAAAAAAGAAGTTGAAGAGATTGCAAAGCAAGTTTACATGTCAACAAATGAATTAAAAAAAGAGTGAGCCTGAGCTAATTGTTTTAATCTCTAAAGTATTATCCAATTGGGCTGAGCCATTACTATCGACTCCAATAAACCGTCCTTGTGATTTTGAGTTGGCATCAATTATCTGAACTTGCTTGCCTTGATGACAGCATAACTTGTTCCAAGAATCTATAATTGTCTTAGTGTCATAATTTTTGTCGAGAATGTAACTATAAAGATCTTTCGCTAAACTTGGAGATTTTTCATTTATATCAACCGAGCTCCACTCAATATCTTTTTGATTTAAATTAATTCCAAGCCCACATACCACCAATTGATCAGCCTGCTGACAAATGATTCCCCCGACTTTTTCACTGTTTGTATTCATCAAGTCATTAGGCCACTTGAGTGAAAGTGTTATCTTTTTAGTTTTAAAAAACTCGCAACAAAAAATACCAATAGCAAGAGGGGTTAGGTGGTTGTAAGTATTCTTTTCCAACGTGAAGCTCATTGCTAACGACCCTGAGAAGAACTTCCAATCATTACCTTTTCTTCCAAATCCAGAAGTTTGATGCTCTGTTGTAACAAGGGTTGAGCCTGAAATAAGTTCAGGAAATTTAGATATAAAATTTGTTAAATAAGCTTGTGTTGACGGGCACTTTTTTAAGTTGATAACTTTCATGTTTATCTCACTAATTTAAAGGATCATAAATGTCACTAATTGAGCGCACAACCCCAAGAAATATTAAGTTTACCACAGAGATTAATCCTTATGCTCATGGGAGTGTGATCGCAGAATTTGGAAATACAAAGGTTCATATCACGGCGACAGTTGAAGAAAATGTTCCAGGTTGGATGAGAGGGAAGGGCTCAGGTTGGGTCACTGCAGAATACAATATGCTTCCTGGTTCAACTCATACAAGAAGTCGAAGAGAAAGAAATAAAGTAGGTGGTAGAACTCAGGAAATTCAACGACTTATTGGCCGTTCTCTAAGAGCTGTTGTTGATATGAAAAAACTTGGCGAGAGAATGATCACACTGGATTGTGATGTTCTTGTCGCCGACGGTGGAACGCGAACCACTTCAATATCTGGAGCCTATGTCGCCCTAGAGCTAGCAATCCAAAAGCTTATTAAAGATGGATCACTGAGCTCTTCTCCAATTAATGAGCCACTTGCTGCGCTTAGTATTGGAATTAGTAAGGAAAATAAAATTATCGCAGACCTTAATTATGAAGAAGATTCAAGCTGTGAAACGGATATGAATATTGTTTTAACTGAGTCTGGAAAGTTTATTGAGCTTCAAGGAACAGCTGAAGGGTCGCCATTTTCAAGAGAGCACCTAGATGCACTAGTAGACTGCTCAATGGAGGCCATGAAAAGCGTTTTCGCTGCTCAAAAAGAAGTTTTAAAGTAATGACAAACGAAATTATCCTGGCCTCTTCAAACGCTCATAAAGTCTCGGAGATGAAAGATCTTTTCTTCTCCAAAGACTTTAAGATTGTAGGGGCGCCAGAGAAACTAGATGTCGTAGAAGATGGAAAATCGTTTTTTGAAAATGCACTTTTGAAAGCAAAAGCCTATTCAAAAAAGTATAAAAAACCAGCTCTGGCCGATGATAGCGGTCTTTGTGTTGAATCCCTTCCAAATAAGTTAGGCCTTCAGACTGCAAGATACGGAGGGGATGGCCTTAGTGACCGCGAGCGCTGGGAGCTTTTACTTGAAGAGATGAGTAGTGTCCCAAAGGAAAAGCGCCAAGCGTATTTTTGCTGCGTGTTATGTTTTTACTTTTCAGATGATGAAATTTATTATTTTGAGGGACGAGTTCAAGGGTCAATATCAAGGGAAGGAAAGGAAGGCGCGGGTGGTTTTGGTTATGACCCCGTGTTTTTGCCAGAGGAGCTTGATGGTAAAAGCTTGGCGGAAGATCTCAAATGGAAAATGGAAAATTCTCATCGCTCTAAGGCGTTTGATCACGCCAATAAGTTTTTCAAAAACTATAAGTTCTAATTGCCAAATAGAAAAAAGTTTTTTAAGTTACGTGTTCGTGTCGGAGCGTAGCGCAGCCTGGTAGCGCACTTGCTTTGGGAGCAAGGGGTCGTAGGTTCAAATCCTATCGCTCCGACCATTCTTTTAAAAATTCCTGATTAATTTTAACCACTCAATGAGTGGTTATTTTTTAAGTTAGTCCTTATATTCAAAGTCATCGTTAAAATTGTCTTGGTAAAACTCTTCATTAATTGATCCTTCAAAGATTGGAGCTTCATCCTCAAAGGGCTGGGTGTCATCTTGAAAAACTCTTTGGCCGTCATAGTCAAAATGATGTTCAGTATCGTGAAGAAATCTCTTCAATATAAAATCATATGAGGGGGCGAGCAGGTAGCCACGCTCCAAAACGAGGTGCATAGTTTCATCACTGATTCTTTTGTCTTTAGGTCCCAGAATATATTTTAATTTACTGTGGGACGAACCTTTTTTATTAAAATTTTTTTTGTGATTTTTTGGCATAGGCTTAATGTTTTTGGCAATGATCTCGACAGAGTGATCTTCAAAAATAAGTTCAAAATGATAAAACCCATTTAGTTCAATATCTTTTGGAATTAAAACTTTATTTTCTAATATTTCAAATACTCCGACCTCTCTTCTTATCTCACCGAATGCAGAAATTTCAGAAATGAGAATTGACTCTGGGTTGAATTCAATTAGTTTAATTAGCTCAAGATTCATATGTTGTTTTATCGATTCACTTTTTTCATCGATATTTATTTCACTTTCACTATCGGTTAAGCCGATCTCATATTGATTCTCTCCATCACTAAGGGTTAGTTGGCACCCACTAAATATAACTAAAAAATATAATAAAATTTGAGTTTTCATAGATCCTCCAGTTGATCTAATGCTACTTTACTTGATGACTTTAAAGGGTGTAATTTTCTGTAGTATTGTGAGAAATTAAATAAAACCGTTACTTATCAAATTAAACATGGGCTTTTATATTTATCGTATTTCTAATGTTCTTCATCAAGTCGTTAAAAATGAGGAGCGATTGCAAACGCTAGCGCATTATGCTTTTGAGAAATTAATCTGAATCATTTTTACTAAGAATATATTCTCTAATTAAGTTTTATTGTTTAATTAAATACCGAAGTAATTCTCAAGAATTGGATTGAAAATTTCAGGTGCAGTTAAGTCCCATCGAAATGAGTCAAACATAAGGTCCCAAGTATGAGCCAGAGGGGAGAATGATCGGTTGGCTTCAGGAAGCTTTATTCTCTCATTTTTCCCCATCCACTCATAAAAATCACCAAGCGTTTTTGGGTCATGGCCAAACCTTTTCGCTGAAAATCTAATCAAATCTAATTGAAGAATATGAATGAAAGGTCCGTGTGGATCTGAAATAAAAAAGTCATCTAGAATGAGTTCTCGGTTCTGAAGAGTCTGACCAAATTGGCTTTCGGTTAGTTCGTCTCTCGTTGAGCGTATATTTGAAGAGAATCCAGCTTCTTGCAGCCTGTTTGTTAAAACTTCAATTAGAATATTTCGGTGTATTTCGTCATAGTTTTTTTGCCTTGAAATCAAAGTAGAATTTTTAGACGAAAGTATTTTTCTGGTGATGTGTGTAGACAGGTCTCGAGCCCAATCTCTAATTAGAGGAGTATTCATATAGATAGAAGGGATAAATTCAATTAGTGCTTTTCGTGCTACGTTTGTTTCAAAAGTATTTAAATATTCTCTCAGATAAACAGCTGCGCCAGTAGGTGCATTGGGAGAAATTTTATTCTCTTCTAGTTGTTCAAGAAGCTTAGCTTCTTTTTTTGAATACCTTTCAAGAAGTTCTTGGTAATGAAGAATTTGACCCTGGTCAAGGCTGAGGTGATCTTTTAAAAGTTCTATGCAGCTTGCTTGAGTATTAATTGATATTAAAAAAATAAATAAAATTACTAAACTTTTCATTTAAACCCCCTTGGAGTTTCTTTTATTTTTAGACCAATGAATTCTTCAATAATGGGATTGAATATTTCTGGAGAGGTTATATCCCACGTGAATGAATCAAAATATACATCCCAAAGATTGAATAGGGGACTAAAGGTAGTGTCATTTTTAGGAAGGTAAATTGTTTCATTTTCTCCCATCCACTCATAGAAAGCACCAACAGTTCCTGGGTGTATCCCTTCTTTGGTTGCGGAATAGCGAATTAAATCAAGTTGAAGTATATGAACAAAAACTCCATGATCACTTTGTGCAAATCCTTCATCTAAAATTAAAGATCGACTTTCCAAAATTTTTGCAAAATCTGTAGGAGAAAGTTCTCCTTTGAGTATTGATAATTTAGATTTGTCAAAGCCAGCTTTATTTAAACGTCTTTGTAATACTTTTAACAAAATGGTTTGAGATATTTCTCCAGTAAGACTTAACTGCTCAATGAGGGTTTTATCTTTTTCTCTGTATGTTTCGCGCACGATATCTTTTGCGAGTCCTCTCACCCAATCTCTTATCGTGTCTGGTGTGGAATAAATTGTAGGGAGATGTTCAATCAGTTGCTTTTGTTGAAGGTCATTTTCAAAGCTCTTCAAATATTCCTCGATAAATTCTTTTTTCAAAGATTTTTTTTGCGAAGGAATATTAATTGAAAGAGAACTTTCTAACTTATACTCTTTATATCTTAGATTTCTCAATACAGAGTGAAACTCTTCAATTTTAGATTCCTCAATGGCCAATCTGTCTCGAATGACTTCAAGGCATGAGGCATATGCGTTAAATGAAATGGCCAAAAAGACCATTAGGCTTAGACTCTTCATTTTTTACTCTTTAGACTGTTTATCTGATGCGAAATATAGCTAAACCCATAAAAAATCATAGAGAGTCAATAATAATTATAGGATCTAGCCTCGAGGCTTATCTTTTAAGTACTTGATACTTCGCTGAGTATAGATGGAATTATTTTAAGTAATGTGAAATTACAGTCCATTCACTAAACTTCCCCCTCTCTTACGGTGCGATGCACAGGAAAAAGCTTTAAAAGCTTCTCTTAACATTTATTGATCAGGCTAAAGAGTAATTATTAAATTTAAACGTGCTTATGAAGGCAATATAAAATTAGTAAGTGGATCAATTTTATTTCAAACGATCTTCCTTTAATCTATTATACGACTATAAATTGCACTGAGGTTTTATGGCATATCTGATTTTTGATAACGGAAAAGTTTTTGAGGGAACTAGTTTTGGGCATGAAGGATCCATTGACGGTGAGCTTGTTTTTAATACAGGGATGATGGGATACCCGGAGTCCTTGACGGACCCAAGTTATAGTGGACAAATTCTGGTTATTACCTATCCATTGGTTGGAAACTACGGGGTCGCAAAACCTGATAGAAACAATATGGATTGGCCTTTTGAGAGTGATAAAATTCATATAAAGGGATTAATTATCTCGGAGTATTCAGAGAAGAATAGTCATCACTCCTCGGTAAAGTCTCTTTCAAGTTGGCTTAAGGAAAATAAAATCCCTGCACTTTCTGGCATAGACACTAGAATGTTAACAAAGCACATTAGAGATAACGGTAATCCAACAGCAAGAATTTCGATGGATAATCAAACTGCTCCAAAAAAACTAACTCCGGTAAATGAGATAGAAAAGGTAAGTTCAAAAGAAAGAGCTACTTTTGGAGAGGGAGATAAGACAGTTGTTGTCATAGATATGGGTTGTAAAAATAATATTATAAGATCTCTTATTGAGAGAGGATTAAAAGTTATTCGTGTTCCATGGAATGACGATTTATCCGGCCTAGACTTTGACGGCGTTTTGATTTCCAATGGGCCAGGTAATCCGGAGTTTGCTGGGCCAACGGTAAAGACAATCAAGAGCCTTTTTAAAAAAAATATCCCCACCTTTGGAATTTGCATGGGGAATCAAGTGATGGCCATGGCCGCTGGAGCAAAGACATTTAAAATGTTGTATGGGCATCGAGGTCAAAACCAACCATGCCTTAAGCTTGGAACAAACCGCGTGTTTTTAACTTCACAAAATCATAGTTATGCCATTGATGAAGCCTCTCTTCCAAGTGACTGGGAGCCTTGGTTTCGAAATGCAAATGATCAGACCAATGAGGGAGTGAAGCATAAAACAAAACCATTTTTTAGTGTTCAATTTCACCCCGAGTCATTTCCAGGGCCAACAGATACAGGATTTCTCTTTGATCGATTTAAGGAATTATTATGAGCCGAATTAAGCCAGAAAAAATTATTTTACTTGGAAGCTCCGCACTTAAAATCGGCGAGGCAGGGGAGTTTGATTACTCAGGGTCTCAAGCGATAAAGGCTTTTAAAGAAGAAGGAATAAAAGTAATTTTGGTGAATCCAAATATTGCCACAATTCAAACATCGGAGCATCTTGCAGATGAAGTTTACTTTGTTCCTGTTACTCCTTCCGAGGTTGAAAAAGTTATAAAAAAAGAAAAACCAAGTCATATTGCCCTTAGCTTCGGTGGGCAAACGGCGCTTAACTGTGGGCTTGAACTTGAGAACTCAGGGGTTCTAAAAGAGCATCGTGTAGAAGTTTTAGGAACTCCCGTTTCAGTGATTGAAGCGACTGAAGATAGAAATATTTTTAAAGAAAAACTTGATGAAATAAATGTGAGTTTTGCAAAATCAATCGCTGCTCACTCAGTAGAAGAGGCAAGAGAAGCGGCCGTAGAAATTGGTTACCCAGTGATGGTGAGGATTGCCTTTGCTTTAGGTGGTCTTGGTAGTGGCGTTTGTAAAACAGAAGAAGAACTTCTTGAATTATCGACAAAGGCATTTGCACATACTGGTCAAATTCTAGTTGAAGAATACCTTAAGGGTTGGAAAGAGGTTGAATATGAAATAGTTAGAGATCAGTTTGATAACTGTTTTTGTGTTTGTAATATGGAAAACTTTGACCCGATGGGAATCCACACTGGTGAGAGTATTGTTATAGCTCCAAGCCAGACACTATCAAATCATGAGTATCATAAATTAAGAGAGACAGGGATTGATGTCGTTAGGCATTTAGGAATAATTGGTGAGTGTAATATTCAATACGCACTTGATCCAAAGTCGGATAAATACAGAGTTATTGAAGTTAATGCGCGGCTTTCTAGAAGCTCTGCTCTTGCTTCTAAGGCGACGGGTTACCCGCTTGCTTTTGTTGCGGCAAAATTAATTCTTGGTTATGGACTTCACGAGGTGAAGAACTCCATTACTCAAGTTACCCAGGCTTGTTTTGAGCCGGCGCTTGATTATGTTGTTGTTAAAGTTCCTCGTTGGGACCTTCGTAAATTTCAAAATGTTTCTTTTAAGCTTGGCAGCGGAATGAAGTCTGTTGGTGAGGTGATGGGAATTGGAAGAAGCTTCGAGGAGGCACTTCAAAAAGCTCTTCGTATGCTTGAAAATGGCGAAGAGTTTCTAAGGGCTATTGATATTGAGGACGGAGCACTAAAAGAAGAGCTTGAGTTTCCAACAGATATGAGAATATTCATGATTGGTGAGGCTTTAAGTCGAGGAATGTCGCCAGAGAAAATTCATGAATTAACAAATATAGATCTTTGGTTTCTTTATAAGCTTGAACACGTAGTAGAGTTGAAAAACTCTCTGGTGAATATGGATGTGCTTGATAGAGAATTTGTCAAAAATGCCAAGCGACGAGGGTTCTCAGATATTCAAATCTCACGGCACTCAAAGTTCTCTACTGAGGATGTTAGAAACTTTCGCTGGGAAAATGAAATTACTCCTGTTGTTAAACAAATTGATACAACGGCCGGAGAGTTCCCCGCTCAGACAAACTTCTTGTATCTCACTTACCATGGAGAGGAAGACGACATTGACTTTAATGATCAAAAAAATGTTCTTGTTTTGGGTGGAGGAGCCTATAGGATTGGAAGCTCCGTTGAGTTTGATTGGTGTTGTGTAAATTCAGTGATGGCCTTGAGGAAAAAAGGGTATCAGACGATCATGCTTAATTATAACCCTGAAACCGTTAGTACCGATTATGATGAATGTGACAGGCTCTACTTTGATGAAATTTCTTTAGAAGTAATTCTGGATATGTATAGAAAGGAGAAGTTTCAAGGTTGTGTTGTTTCAATGGGAGGGCAAATTCCAAATAATTTATCACTACCTTTGAAAAATGCAGGTATCCCAATTCTTGGAACTGACCCAGTGAATATCGACCGAGCAGAAGACCGTCATAAATTTTCTGGCCTTCTTGATGATCTCGAAGTTGATCAGCCAGATTGGAAAGAGCTTGTTAGCCTTGATGATGCCAGAGGTTTTGCTCATAAAATTGGTTACCCTGTTCTTATTCGCCCAAGCTATGTTTTGAGTGGGGCAGCGATGAGCATCGCAAGTAACGATCAGCAGTTAGAGGAGTTTTTAACAAAAGCGACAGACCTTTCTAGTGAACATCCTGTCGTTATTTCAAAGTTTATTCTAGGTGCAAAAGAGGTTGAGTTTGATGGGATTGCCGGAGACGGCGAGGTCAAGATATTTGCAATGAGTGAGCACATTGAAGCCGCTGGGGTTCATAGTGGAGATAGCTCAATGGTTTTACCTCCACAACGTGTTTATCCCGATGTTGTTAGAAAGATAAAAATGACCGCCTCAAAAATTGCAAAAGCCTTGGGGATAAATGGGCCTTTTAATATGCAGTTTATGGTTAAAGATAATGTAATCAAGGTTATTGAGTGTAACCTTAGGGCCTCCAGATCTTTTCCTTTTGTTTCAAAGATTTTTGGAAAGAACTTTATCGATGTCGCAATCAGCGTGATGCTTGGAGAAAATGTTCAAAAAGTAGATTCTAGTATCTTTGATTTAAACTTTGTCGGAGTAAAGGCGCCACAATTTTCATTTACGAGACTTGGTGGAGCGGATCCAAAACTTGGGGTTGAGATGACCTCAACCGGAGAGGTTGCTTGCTTAGGTAAAAACTATAGTGAAGCTTTATTGCAATCACTTGTGTCAGTTGGTTTTAAATTTCCAATTAAAAGTGTTCTTTTATCAACTGGTAGCATTGAAACGAAGGCCAAGTTTTTAAGTACAGCTAAGCTTCTTGAAAGTATGAAAATAAAAATTTACGGAACAAATGGGACCGCAACGTTCTTAAAAGAAAATGGCTTTAAAGCAAAAGTCTTAGCCTGGCCTGACGCTGATGATGGGCCTCGAACTACAGATTACATTAAAGAGGGAAAGATCGATCTTGTCGTGAATATTCCTAAAAACTTCAACGCAGATGAACTCACCAATGGGTATTTAATAAGAAGAACTGCCGCTGATTTTTCAGTACCACTAGTGACAAACATTCAATTGGCCATGAGGATTTTTGAGTCTCTGAGTGAGGTTAATCCTGGTGAATTAAACCCAATGAGCTGGAGTGAATTCAAGCAAATTTAAAGAAAATCAGCTATAATTGTTTCTATAGTATTTTTTGGAGAGTTCTTGGATAAAAAATCTTTTTACCTATCAGGCCTTGAAGGATGGAGGGCCATAAGTATTTTACTGGTGATTTTTTGTCACCTGGCAGCTCAATATGAATCAGGTCTACTTTATGAGATTTCAGTTTTATTAAAGAACTTTCATATTGATACTCATGAGTTTGGAAGAAAGGGTGTGCAAATATTTTTTTGCATAAGTGGTTTTTTAATTTTTTCAAGAATTTTGGTTGAGATAAAAAAGTTTGGAAATTTTTCAATTAAAGAATTTTTCATCCGAAGGTTTTTTAGAATCTTTCCTCCAATGTATTTTTTCCTTCTGTTTTATTTAGTTTTGGCCTTACTTGGAAAAGGTGTTTCAATGAAAGAAACACTCGCTTCGATGGGCTTTGCCCGGATATGGTGGCCTTTAGATGAGACAGGGTGGAGTTGGTATACAGCACATATGTGGTCTCTTTGTATGGAGGAGTATTTCTATATAGGGTTGTCACTTTTTGTTACTTACTTTTCATTAAAGTCACTAAGGCTCGTGTCAGCTTTATCACTTTTATTACTTATCATTTTTAGTGTCGCAATTTGGAGAATTCCGTCTCTAAAGTACTTTGAATATCAATATTTCATTAAGGATTTAATTGAATTTAAATTTATGGCAATAGGTGTCTTGGCCGCTTTTATAAGATTATCAAATCATAAAATTAATGATTTCTTAAAAAAATATCAACTAATTTTTGTCGCATTATTACTGACGTATACGTTATTTAGGCTACCAATTCAGTCGGTTTTGTACCCATTTTTTGTTGCGCTTGCGATAATGTCTACTTCAATGTCAGTGAATAAAATTCTTTCACCGTTACTTGAAAATAGAATATTTGTTTTTGTGGGCCTAATTTCCTATTCACTGTATCTATGGCAGCAATTTTGGATTCCTTGGTTTAATAGTCATATTGAAGAGATAAGAATACTTCAAACGCCTCCATTAAATATTATTTTCATTTTGATTTCAGCTTGTGTTTCTTACTACTTTATTGAAAAGCCGATGATTAAATTTGGGCGTCGATTTGTTTCAAGGAAGATTTAAAATCAGTAAAATATCCTTCTCATTTAATGCCTGCCAGACATTGTTAGTTAGATAAAAGGTGTACAGTTTGTGTGGGGTGTGTCAAATTTATTAGATGCCCATAGATGGGCGTACTAAAATTTTATTGCACAGCAAAAGGGATGTTCTGTGAAATTAAAAAAACTTGTCGTTCAGGGCTTTAAATCATTTAAAGATAAAACCAACATATTTTTTGACGAAGGGATAACGGGAATCGTTGGGCCTAATGGTTGCGGTAAATCAAATATTGTTGATGCGCTGTTTTGGATTATGGGCGAGCAAAGTGCAAAGCACTTACGTGGCTCTTCCATGAAAGATGTTATTTTTAGTGGCTCTTCAAAGTATGCACCAGCTAATTACGCAGAGTGCTCATTGTTTATCGAAAACGATGATGGAAAACATATTCATATTGGAAATAAAGTTGTTTGTCCTACTGAGATTCAGTTAACAAGAAAGCTTTATCGAAATGGTGAAACGGAATACAAGATTAACGGTACTCAATGTCGGCTTCGAGATATTCAAGAAGTTTTTATGGATACCGGGGCAGGAGCAAAAAGTTACTCAATTATTGCTCAAGGGGAAATCAACCGACTTGTTCAATCAAAGCCAGAAGAGCGAAGAGTTATCATTGAAGAAGTTGCGGGTATAACTAAATTTAAGCTTAGAAAAAAAGAGTCTCTTAAAAAAATGGAGGCCACGGAGCAAAACTTATCACGACTAAATGATCTTAAAGTTGAGATTGAAAGAAATCTTGGAAGTCTTAGAAAGCAATCAGAAAAAGCAGAGAAAGCAAGAAGTCTTAAAGAAAAGATTAAGCGTGACGAGATTATTGTAGATGCTCATAAAGTTCACGACCTTTTAAAAAATTATCGTGATTTTAAAACTCTAATAAATGAAGCGACAATAAATCTTGAGACGTGGAAAACGGAAAAAAATAGTCTTGAATTAGACCTCGAAGAAGAGCGAACGCTTAAAGATTTGCAAGTAAGAAAAATTGAAGAAATTCAAGGTGAGTATAATGAGCTTTCTCGAGAGCTCGCGCAAATGGAAGAAAGACTGGTTAACCTGTGCAAAGGACAAGAAACCAAAGAGAAAATGCTTGATGAGAAAAAATCTGAGCTTACCCAAATCATTGAAGAAAAAGAAAGTCGTAAATCAAGGCTTGAAGAAATTAAAACAAGAAGAGAAGAATTAATTTCATCGAACGAAGAGGAATGTGACTTGTCTGAGCTTGAAGACGAAGTAGAAATGCTTAAGGAGCAGGTTCAAGAAAAAAAATCTGAACATCATGAACTAAGTTCCAAAATTACTGAGACAAAAAGTGCTATCAATGAAAATAAAAATGAGCAGTTTAAACTTTCAAATCGTTTAACAGAACTCAGTGCTCAACTTGAAGATATAACTAAAGAAATGGAAACGCTTGAAGAGCAGTATTCAATTATTGGAAAAGATTTATCAAGTGAGCGTAAGGCAGCTAGTGATAAAGAAGAGCTTTATGAGTCATTAAAAGAGCGACTTGATGAAGTAAACGAAAGTTTGTCAGAAGCAAACCTCGAGAAAAAACAAAAAGAGCAAGAGTTGAAGTCTAGTGAGCGTGAGCATCTTCAAATAGATACACGTTTACAAAGTTTAAGAAAGATAAGTGAATCGCTAGAGGGTGTGAGTGGATCGACGGGTGCTTTTTTGAAATCAGAGCACGGTAAAGGTTTTTCTTTGCTTGGTGCAGTTATTAATTGTAACGAAAAATATACTAAGGCAGTAAGTTCAGCACTTTCTTTTTTTGGAGAAAGCTTAATCAGTGAATCTGCTGAATCTGCAGCTCAGTGGCAAAAAAATAATTCCAAAAAAAGAGTGGCCATTAGCTTAAAAGATAATTCTTCAGAGTTCGTTAAAGCGTCGATGGAAACCTTACAGCGACTTGAAGTATATGGACTTTTAAATCCAGTGTGCCTTAGTGAAATCATTGAAGCCAGTGATGAAATTAAAACAATCTTATCGGGAATATATATTGTTGAATCAGAGGACATTTGTTCTTTAACTAAAGTGCCAAGTGAGATTAATATTAAAGGATTAATTACGCTCGACGGTAAAGCAGGTCGATACAAAATCTTTGGGGCTGATCAATTTGTTTTTGGGGCAGATGTTGGTGGAGCAGGTTCAGGAGTTGAACTTAATAATCAAATTAAAAAGCTTGAGGTGGAGATAGTTTCTTCTCAAGAAAAATTTGAGATTTCCAAGGCATCTTTTGAAGAAGTAGAAGAAAAGTTTGATGATTTATTAACTAATAAAGAAGAACTCTCTTCACAGGCACAGAGCGCAAAAGAAGAGTTCATTACGTTAAAAACCAAATTAGAGTCAAAGCTTTCTGGCTTTGAGACAAATAGATCAAGAGTAGAAATTCTAAAAAATAGAAAGAGTCAAATATCTACTCAGCGTTTTGAATATATTGAAAAAGAAGAAAAAATAAGCCTAAGGCTTGAAGCTTTAGAAGAAGATTTGTTAGTGATCGAAGATAGACACGGAGAGATAACAGATACTCTTAGTGATATTGAATATCAATTTAATGAAAAAAGAGACTTTTTAAATTCTAAAATTTCAGAGAGTAAATCGTTCGCTTCGCAAATCCAAAGTTTTGATGATCAAATTAAAGATGTTGATGAACAGATGGCCAGGCTTGCCTCGAGATACTCACAAACTCAAATGTGGATTGAAAATACAACAGAAGAATTTGAAAATAATGAAACAGAAGTAAGCGAACTAGAAAAATCAAACCTTGATCGTTCTGAAGTTTTAGAAGAAAAAACAGATTTTCTTTCAAGCCAAAGAGATGAGCTTGAGCAACTTTTAACAAAAATGAGTGATCGAGAAGAAAAAGTTAAAAAGCTATCAAAAGATATTAATGAAACTGATAGAAATTCAGTCGAGAAATCGGTTAAGCTTGAACAAATTAGAGTTGATGAAGAGCAACTCACAAGAAATATTTTTGAGAAATATCACGTGGATATGCGTGCAGCAATAACCTCATTTCTTGAGTTGTCTGATGTTGATACCGAGGGACTCATTGATTTGGAAAGTATGTACTCGATGGAAGGGGAAAATGCCCCAGTAGAAATTCATGCCGAGGAATACAAGTTCAATCGACGCTTTGGAAATGATTTAAAAGATGTTGCGCAGAGACTTCGATCTCAGAGATCTTCATTTAATTCTCTAGGTGAAATTAATTGGCAGGCCATTGAAGATTATGATCGTCAAAAACTAAGATTCGATTTTCTTGTAGAGCAAGAAGTAGAGCTCAGATCTTCTTTGGAGGACTTAACTACGGCCATTGAAAAAATTGATGTTAAATCAAAAGAAAGATTTAAGCTTGCTTTTGAAGAGGTGAATGCAAAATTTACTCAAGTTTTTCCAATCATTTTTGGTGGAGGGGAAGCAAGGCTTGAATTAAAAGGCTCACTTGAAGATGTTGATGCTGGTGTAGACATTATCGCGAAACCCCCTGGCAAAAAAATGCAAAATATTAACCTCATGTCTGGTGGAGAAAAGGCGATGACGGCGGTGAGCTTAATTTTTTCTGTGTTTTTGGTTAAGCCAAGTCCTTTTTGTCTTCTCGATGAGGTTGATGCGCCACTTGATGATGCAAACGTAGGGCGATTCAGTGAACTCTTAAAAGAGATGTCTAAAGATTCTCAGTTTATTTTAATCACTCATAATAAAAAGACGATGGAGCTAAACGACACACTTTATGGTGTAACGATGCAAGAACCAGGAGTTTCAAAAGCGCTGAGTGTTCAACTTCAATAGGAAATAAATGAAAGCTGCATTTTTTTTATTTTTCTTTTTTGTTATTTCCATATTTGTTCGATCTAGTCATGGATCTGCTTTTTTACCTTTGAAGTTTACTGCAAAGTTTACGCAGGAGTATAAAAGTGTTGTGACGGGAAAAATAAAAAAGGGCCACGGGCACTTGGATTATCAGTTTCCTGGAATGCTTCGCTTTGAGATGCATAAACCATCACCGCTTATTTTTATAACTAGAGCAAATCAAAACTGGTATTATCGACCTCCTTTTGTGAAGGGAGAAGATGGTGAAGTTCGTAAAAATGTCACAGGTGGACAAGCGATTTCGAAGTTTTTTGACGCTTTAAGTGAAGGTCTTGAAAATAATAAATATTATAAAATTTCAAAATTAGATAAAAAAATTGTTGAGATAAATTTTGTTAAAGCCTCCTCAGAAGAGTTGGGAATAAAAAGTGCAAACTTGGTATTCAGCTCTAATGTACATGCTTTTACTAAGTTGAAGTCTATTGATCTAAACTATATTGATGGAAAGAAAAATAAAATAATTTTTGAAAAGATATCTCTGGTTGATGACTTTTCTCGATTAAATTTTGTTTTCAAAGAAAATAATCCTCCGCAAATTAGAAAGAAGTAGAAAACTCTTTTAAATAAAGCACCTCGATTTATTTAAATACCCGGAATTACAAACTTTTTGATTAGTATAATTTTCGCGGTATATAGACATAAATCCTTGGAATTGTTAGAAAGCTCCACTTTAACAATTTTAGGAAAAATATGGAAAACTTCGAGCGCGTCACTTTAGGCCCTGATGATATGAAAACACTTAACCCTACAGGGGATACGGTTTTCTTTACAAGTCTAGGCTGTTCAAAAAATTTAGTTGATTCACAGGTGATGCTAGGTCATATGGGTCTTAGTGGTTTTTCATTAGCAAGTGAGCCAAGTGAGGCGACGGCCATCATCGTAAATACGTGCTCTTTTATTGAGGCAGCAAAAGTAGAAAGTATTGAGACTATTTTAGAGCTCGCTGATTACAAAGATCCAGAGAAAGGAAAATGCGAGGCGCTTGTTGTCGCAGGCTGTATGGCACAAAGATATGCCGTAGAGCTTGAAAAAGACTTACCTGAAGCGGACTTAATTATCGGAACAGGTGAATACAATAAAATAACATCCCTTTTAAAAGCGCTCAGGGAAGGAAAGCTTGAGAAGAAGTCTCATGTTGAAATTCCACGCTTCATTCATACTGAATATGATCCAAGATTAAATACTTCACCAGGCTATATGGCGTGGCTTAAAATCTCTGAGGGTTGTAATCGGAATTGTACGTTTTGTATTATTCCAAAACTCAGAGGAAGGCTTAGATCAAGAACGGTTGAAAGCCTTGTAACTGAAGCAAAAAATCTTGCTGCAACGGGAGTTAAAGAATTAAATTTAATATCTCAAGATCTAAGTGACTACGGCGTGGATTTAAGTGATGAAAATAATATTAAGAACCTTCTTTTAGGACTTGAGTCAGTTGAGGGAGTTGAATGGATAAGACTTTTTTACTTTTATCCTGATGAATTAACTGATGAAGTAATTGAAGTGATGAGAGAGTCAAAAAAGGTTTGTTCTTATCTTGATATGCCAGTTCAGCACTTTAGTGATTCTGTTTTAAAAAGAATGAATCGCCGAATCACTGGCGTTGAAATTCTTGGTCGAGTAAAAAGACTAAAAGAGAGAATTCCCCATATTACTTTACGTACGAGTATCATTGTTGGATTTCCTGGCGAGAGTGAAGAGGATTTTCAGACTCTTCTTTCTGGAGTTAAAGAAGCAAAGTTTGATCATCTTGGAATTTTTAGATATTCAGATGAAGAGGGGACTCCAGCATTCAAATTAGAACCTAAAGTACCACAAGAAATTATTGATCAAAGGTTTGATCTTCTTCATGAAGCTCAAAGAGAAGTCGTTCGTGAAAAAAATGATTCGCTTATTGGATCTGTTGTTAATGTGATTGTTGAAGGTGAGCACCCAGAAACAGAACTTCTTATAAAAGGAAGATCTGAGGGGCAAGCGCCTGATATCGATGGTAACGTTTATATTAATGACTCCAACGGAAAGATTTTAGAAGTAGGCGATATGGTTCAGGTTCGAATCACTGAGAAGCTGGAGTATGATCTTATTGGTGAGGTCATTGATTAATTATTTTTTTAATAACTGATTTATATCTTCATTAAGCTTTTTTTCTAATATTTTTAGGCCGCGAGAGTTCAAATGAGAGATGTTGTAAAAGTAATTGTCTTCATTAGTTTTTATTAAATCCATGTAATTCAGTATTTTGTACTTTAAATTAAACTTTTTGAATAATTCATTCATTTGTTTTCTGAAACTTGAATGAAAAGGTGGAATTACTAGCGTTATATCGGCACCCATAGAACTTATTTTATCAATAGCATCAAGGTCTAGTTTTGATGGTGACTTACCAATTTCTTTAAGTTTTTTACTTTGCTGGAAGTTTTTAAGGTTTTTATAGTTGTGTTCTTTAACAAAAGATACCTTTGAAGATTTTTTTTGGGTTATATATTGATTGATAAAAGAATAAAAATTTAAAGAGAAAGGAATTGGAAAAATATAATCTTTAATGCTTTTATATAAACTAATTCTCTCCGGCAGGTTTAGAAGAAAACTTTTTGTTGAGTGCACGTAGTATTCTCGAGTAAATGTCCATGGCGTAAAAAAAATTATAGCTTGATGTTCTTTGGAGAGGTGATGTTGAAGGTATTTATAGTCATTTAAATATTCAAATCCGGAGTTTGCATCAGTAGATGCATTAATCGTAGGTAACTTTAAGTTTTGAATATTTATATTTTTTGATGTGCTGTTTCCTAAAATAATTACTTCTTTTTTTATCTTTTTACTATTTGTAAAATATGCTGTTTGGGTAAAATTAATTCGCTTGAAATCTTTAATCATCAAAATTGTTAGATAATTTAAAAAAAGCACTGATGAAATAAAAAGAATTAATAGTGATATGTATTTTTTTATTTTATTCATAATTTTCCTAAAACTGAAAATAAATAAATTCTTGCACTTTTCCTTGAAGTATCAAAGAAGCGTTAATCAAGGCAATGTATGTAAACCACCTGATTGTAGTGTTGCTTTTTTGCTTCATGTAGATTAGTGGTGATTCAAATTTTTGAGAAATAAGTTCACTGAAAATCAATAGACTAACTGAAATGATAGAAATTAATACAAGGTAGGGACTATAATTAATGTTGGTATCTAAAGAAAACATTCTTGAAAGAAAACCAAAGGCGACCTGAATAGAGGGGGCTCTGAAAAATACCCAGGCAAAACAGACTAAAATATAGGTCATGGCAATTTTTGGTAAGTGAATAATAGAAATATCATCACTTAAATTTTTTCTATTTTTGTCTTGAAGAAGAAGTGGAAGAAAAAGTAGTGCATGAATTAATCCCCAAATAATAAATGTCCAATTTGCTCCATGCCAAAATCCACTGACGAGAAAAATAGCAAAAGTATTTCTAATGGACTTCCATTTACCTCCTCGACTTCCTCCCAAAGGAATATAAAGGTAATCTCTAAACCAGGTGCTAAGTGAAATATGCCAGCGTCTCCAAAACTCGGCTATATCCCTTGCTAAATAAGGTGACCGAAAATTCCGCATTAGGTCAAACCCAAACATTCGAGAAACCCCAATAGCAATATCAGAGTAACCTGAAAAATCACCATAGATTTGAAAAGAAAATGCAATCATACCTAAAAATAATGCAAGGCCTGAAAGAGATTGATAGTACTCAAATGCCTGGTTTGCTATGTTTGCACAGTTGTCTGCAACAACAACTTTTTTGAAAAATCCCCACAGAGCAATTCGACATCCATTTTCAAAGTTATCGAAACAAAATTTTTTTACTTTTGAAAATTGAGGGAGAAGATGGCTTGCTCGCTCAATTGGGCCTGCCACAAGCTGTGGAAAAAAGGAAACGAATGCAAAAAAATTGATAATGGATCTAGTTGGTTTTAGATTACCGCGATAAACATCTATAGTGTAGCTCAGTGTCTGAAAGGTATAAAAACTTATTCCAACGGGAAGAATTATTTTTAAACTCGGTAAATTTGCCTGAAACCCTATCGCAGTAAGTAGGGACTCAGCATTATCAATGAAAAAATTAAAATACTTAAACGTGACGAGTAGGCCAAGATTAATAAAAAGGCTTATTAGTAGAAATCGTTTTTTAACGTTCTTTTGATCAGAAGAATTGATCTTTAATGCTAGGTAATAGTCACAAAAACTGCTTATTAAAATTAGACTTAAAAAGCGCCAGTCCCACCAGCCATAAAATACGTATGATGCTAATAAAAGAAGAGTGTTTTTATAATTTAATTTCTCTTTAGGGATTAACCAATAAAAAGAAAAAACAATAACTAAAAATATAAAAAATACTTGCTGAGTAAAAAGCATTAATAAAATTCCAATAGGTTTAGTGATATTTTATCAGAAATGAGCGAAGTTTAGTTTTATAAAAAATAAGCTATTGAATTTCTTTTCATACTATATCAGTACGGCATTTCACCTTGTAGCTCGGAGTTTTTATCCTCAGGGTCAAAGTCAAGTTCATCTTGGTCTTTGTTGAGATTTATATTTCCTTTTTTCTTTTTATATCCGCCAGTATCATTCCCAAAAGTGTTATTGTTTGAATCAGCACTGCAGGATAGATTTCCAAACTCAGTGCAGCAGTCAAGATTACCTTCTCTGAAAATCATTCCAAAACTCATGGAGTTATCAAGAGGGCTAAATTCATTAACACCAATAATGTAATTTCTTTCTTCATTTTTAAAGCTAAAGGTTACCTCTTGATCATAGATTACGTTATCGTTGCTCACAAATGCCTCAAGATTATTGGCATCGAGAGAAAAGTCATATTCGTACTCGGGGACGTTGATTGTTTTCGTGGCAATAGAGATTCGCCCAAAGTTTTTAATAAATTCTGCTCCCCAGGATTCTTTAAACTCTTCTTTTTTTTCAGAGCCTTCAAGGGTTGGGTTTGTGACGGTTCCAGAGATCTCCATTGTTCCTTGAACGTCTTCGAGTTCAAACGACTTTAAGCCAAAGGTAAGTCCAGCACAGGAGTCAATGACTTCATATACAACAACTAAGTTTCCACTAATTGTTTCATCATTTGTAAAATTAATTAGATTTCCCACATCAGTGTAAAACCCAAACTGAAAAGGAAGAGTTACTTTTATCCCTTGAGTTTTGTCATCACCGTTATCTTCTTCATAAGGCTCAAATAAAAAATCTCCAGAAAAGATTGGTTTGAACTTTATTAAATCATCTCCATCGAATGCTTTGGAGAAAAACTGACACATAATGCCAGATTTAGTCATTGCTTTAAAAAAGTTGATAAACGTTCTATTACTAATTTGAAATTGAAAATCGGCGTCCGATATATTTGGTTCATCAAAGCTATTGTTTGAGGGAAAGTTTAATTCTTTACCGCATATTTCTCCAACTTTTTGTTTTGTTTTGTAGTTAAGATTCCATGTTGTGTACATGGTTTCATCAGCTTCGCTTGTTTCAAATTCACTAAGTTCAAAATTAACGTTAAAATCTTTTCCCGCATAGTTAACAGTCTTACTCCTGGGGGCAAGCATTTTCAGTGCGCGATTGATTACCTTTTTAAAGACATTTTCAAGTGTTTCTTTTCTTTTAATAAATGAACTTAGGTAAGCCGTGGTCACGCACTTTGAAAATGTTGGGCATGACTTTGTATAGTAGTTACAATTGGTTTGATTATAGTTGTCGCTGCTACAATAGTGTTCTCTTTGAAGATTAAACCACCAATCAGAATACTGTAAAATGTCTCCGCCTTCAAAAGCTTCATTTTGCCCCTCTGGGATATTAATTGATAAATCTAATTCACCGGCTGAGTCTACAGCCGCTTGGGCCATCACGTTACCAAAGATATTTAAGTTGATTTCAAATTTGGTAATATCTTTTACTTGTAGGCCACTTTTAAAACCGTCAAGCTCAGGGTCTTTCTTGTGTAGTTCGGTTAGGTCGGAGTAAAACATTTTCTTTAGCCTTGCTTCAAACTCGACAGTTGAGGGTATATAAGGCAGATCAACAGAGAACTTATAATCCCTTGCGTTTTTACATCCCCATGAGCCTCTGTTCGGATAAAGAGAAAATACAACCCTTCCAGTGTATAGGGGCACTGTGGCATAATCTATTTTGATATTAATTTTTTTGTTATCTTTAAATGTGACTGTGTAGCGGTCCTCTTGAGGGAAATTAAACTTTAAATCTCTGAGGTTAATTTTAATTTTCTGTCCATGATAGCACCAGCCTCGGGCCAAAATTGCGGCAAATGGAAGGGTATCAATTTGCTTTTCGAAAGCTTTAAATTTTTGCAACTCAATTGAGTCTGGGAAATAGGCGGTGAAAATATTTTGAGTAAATGATCTCAGGTTGTTTCTAAAGATAAGCCTGAAATCAGAATCGTAATCCAGGGTCACCTCAGTATTTAGGGCCTTCTCTTTTTTGTTTGTAACACTCGTAGATTTTTTAATATTTTTTACTACAGTGGTACTTGAGTGCTTTTGATTGGTCACTCTTGCGTTAAAGAAAAATGCGCCAATTGAGATCGCTGAGATTGTAATGAGAGTTGGTATTAATGTACTTCTTTTCATATTTTCTTTTCGAGTCAATTTATGAAAATATTTACGTCAATAATATTTGTTTATTTTTTATTAAATTGCGCCAGGGTCAAGACAGCGAAGAGGCTTAAGCATTGTTTTAAAGTGTCTTGGGAAAAGCTCCTGGCCACCATTCATTAGAGAGGTTCCCTTTTCTCCGTAGTTTGGATTGGGATAAATTTCATTGTCGTAATATTCATCATCAACGCCAAGGCGATGGGTTAGCTCGTGATGAAAGACTCTCGGGGCGGCGGTTGAAATTAAATTTCTTGAGTTTGCTCGGTTCCAGCGAGGAGAATCATTTTCTGGAGACTTGGGCAGTTCGGAAAGAGGATAGGGGTTTTGAGAGAGTTCCTCTGGAGATCTGGATCTTCTTTCACAAAGCATGTCAATAATCGGCTGGCTAAGGCATGCATCTTTCTCTGGAGGTGCGATGGCGCAGGCGAGGGCGGTACAGGTTTGAAGTTCGCATCCGGCCTTCCCCCTACATCGTGGCAGATCACTGGCTTCTTCAGTACAGTCAAGAGCGTAGCGAAGGTATGTTGACTGTGGTCTTTTTTTACGAAGTTCAATTTGACTTCTGTCTGGAAAAAGATCACTTAGTCTTAACCCCGTTTGGCGATTAGTCATTTTACTTTTGCATGATTTAATAGAGAGATCTTTTATTTCTCCATCGCATAGTTGCTTTTTTGCTGAGCCACGAAAGCATTTATGGACGTTGAATTTTATTTGTCCTTCGCCTTCGATAAATTTAATATCAAATTTTGCCTTGGCAGGATCGTGTCTTGGGCATTCAACTTCTTCTTGGTTTTCGTTTTTGTAGGATTCAATTGCGCCAGCTTGGCAGTTGAAATAATTATTTATTTCTTTGGTTCTTTGTTGTTTAAATGTTTCAAACTCTTCATCGCTTAAGGAAGGACCTTTTTTTAGTTGGATGGTCGTGGTAATTTTTGGAGGAGCTCCTTTTTTTATATTGTAGCCCATGTCGCTACCTATATTTGTATTTGGCATAGCGATTTTTTTTCCAGTGACCATGATTTCATCAGAGGATAATTTTAAGTGTGATGCACATTCTCTGAAAGTAAGTTTTGGGTCATTACCTTGAGCTCTCGCACAAAGGTATAGGTTAACTGCAGCCTTTTTTGATTCATCTTTCATATCAAGCATTGCTTGTTGAAATTCAAGTGGATGATTTTCAATGAGGTAATTTATTTTTGGATTTAAATTTTTGGCCTTTTGCTTTAGGTTGCAAATTTCGAAGATGTCCTTTTTTATGTCTTGGTTTCGAACGGTGCGAATGCGATCAAGTTGAAGCATCATTCCTTGGTAGGCCTTAATTAATTTTATTTGTGTTGGCGTGGGTGATGCGGGAGGATTTTCAGCGAGGCTTTTTGCTTTTAAGATATGTTCTTGAATTTTTGGTAGTGGGTTATCTTTTAGATATTCCCTTTTTATTAGGCCATCAAGAGGATTAGGTTTTGGTTTATACACCCTACCTTTTGAATAGTTGCCGCTAAACTCTTCGATATTTATGATTGAGTTTAGATGCTCTTTTAGTTTGTTGGCCTCTTTGCTTGCTTGTCCATTATAGATCTCTGGGTGGTGATTTTTTAATTCATAAAAATTTTTTTGATCAATGAGGCATTTACCTTGGCATTTTGTTGAGCCAAACTTTGATTTATAATGGGTGTATCTAAACTCTTTTTTCCACCAAAGTTTTCCTGTAGTTTTAGTGGTTTGATAGATATTTGAATGACGAGATTTTATTTGTTCGCCGAGGACTAGCGCTTTGATGACACTGGCGTAGTCGGTGTTGTTATAAATTCCTTGGAGCCTGTTAACAAAATTTCGATCTGGGGTGTTTGGGGGAATTTTTTCAAGATTTTCAAATGTGGGGTTTTTTAAAAAGTTGTAAGCATCTGATCTTGGGTTTTTAGATGTGACGTCGTTAGCAAGCCTTAAGGCTTGCTTGGCTTCGTCATTGTCTTCAAGGCAATAGGGAACTCGAATCTCTTCGGTGCTTCCGCTGTTTGCGGTGTATTCAAGAATGGATCGTTCAAATATTTTTTTTTGAACTTCGTTAAAGATATTATCATTAACGGTATGATATTTTGCCATTTTTATGTTGTAGCTTAGACTTTTTACATTTTGTGATGAGAGTAGTTTTAGATAATCGCCACCTGCGCATTTAACGTATTCTTTTTGTTTTTCCACATCACAACGAGGCATAACGCTTGATCTTGCTTCGGCATCACTGCTTGCGCCGTATGAGCCGTAGCCAAGAAAACTTATTTTGTCTTCAGCGGATAAATCAATATAGCTTGCGGGGGCAGAAGTGAATTTTTTATGGGCCGGTGCCCATTGGGGAAAACTTAAAAAAATAAAAAATATAATTACTTTTTTATCCACGAACAAAGCTTTAGCTGGGGTGAGTTGACAGCAATAAGTCCTTCTTTGAATTCAAGATTTTTTGTCGCGGCATTATTAAATTCTAGATGATCTAGGGATCGAGGTTTATTTTTTAATTTAAAATTAAACTCATGATTTTTTTTCTCATCAGAAAAAACAATCTGTCCCATGAGGTTTCCACCAGTGTGAGACAAAATATTCTCTTTTATTCCAAATATCTTATTTGGATTTGTGTGCATGTGAAAACCAAAAGGCTTTTTCCCGTTGTAGGAAAACTGAACACGTAGTGCCTGATCTCCAG
>Ga0233434_1001295_pt1 | contig 25118 bp, 24 predicted proteins | sample SI_122_August201_4_FD_182738 | JGI IMG/M metagenome (GOLD analysis project Ga0233434, IMG submission 182738) | Seawater microbial communities from Saanich Inlet, British Columbia, Canada - SI_122_August2016_120_MG | ecosystem: Environmental > Aquatic > Marine > Inlet | place: Canada: British... | reverse complement strand
CTGCGTTTGCAACATCTGATGGAAGTAAAGGTGGAAAAGGACCTAAAGAATTTGGAGATGTATCTTGGGGAAAGATTGGAAACATTGGTGGAGAGCAAGTAATCCCATCTGCACTTGAAACAATTACAATTACTTCAGGAACTTGGGATACTATTTTAATTTCATGGAAAACAGGTGGAGCTACAAGTGACGTTTGGATTGTAGATGATTTTCCATTCCCCATTAAGGCTTCAACTTTGACACATGTGTCAGAAGGAATTCCTCCACCTGAATACAAATTTGAATTATTAGATTATAGAGAAAATGTTTTACAAAGTCCATTTGAAGGAATCACTTCTACTTCTGATGAACTTTCATCACAGGGATGTGTTACTGATTATGAAAAACAGACTAGCATAAAGAAACCAACCCATGATTTTCAATACCAAGTATACGTGTTTTATGGTCCTGAAGATCCTGTTCAAGGATGTGAAATGGGATTAACTATTAAATTTATCAGTAAATATGATGACACTGAATTTTTGAATCAAGTTCAATATGATTTTCTAGTGGTAGATGACAATATGACTCCTCTAAGATCAATTGCTCAAGAAGAAGGTAGAAACTTTTTGTATTCTCCATCAGGATTGGCATCTCTTGATATTATTGTCAAAGAAGAGCCTGGTGATGCTAACTATGTTATTTGGATTTATGGCTTATCTCCTGAAGGAATAGTTCCATCTGAAATTGATGATTATTTGGAATTTACAATTCCTATTTATGCTGGTGAAGGTTCTGTAGTTGTCCCTGACATACCAGTAGAAACCATACCTGAAGAAATCCCAGCATGGATTAAAAACAATGCAGGCTGGTGGGCAGATGGTGCAATTGATGATTCTTCTTTTGTTCAAGGAATTCAATTTTTAATTAAAGAGGGAATCATGGAAATTCCTCCAACATCTCAAGGTTCTGCTAATAGTAATAATGAAATCCCAGCATGGATTAAAAACAACGCAGGCTGGTGGGCAGATGGCTCCATTGATGATAACTCCTTTGTAGGTGGAATTCAATATTTGATTGAAAATGGAATCATGAGTATCTCTTCTTGAGATTTGTACATTCAAATTGTTAATACTATTCAAAAAATAATGAATTCTTTATGGTAGGTCTGTTCAAACATCCAAAACGTCGTCTCAAAAAATTTATCCGAGATGGTGAATATGCTGATGCAATCACATTTGGGAAAAACTTGGAATCTGATTATTCTGATGATTCTGATTTCATGTTCATAATGGGAAGTATCTATTATATCTTAGAAGATTTCAAACAGGCATTGCCTTATTTTGAAAAATCATTTCAACTCAATGGCTCTGATGCTGAAACATTGAGATTAAAAACAAATGTTCATTTGGCTTTAGAGCAAAAAGATGATGCAATAGATTGTTGTTACAGAATTTTAAAAATAGATCCAAAAAATTCTGAAGCTCAAGACTTGATCAAAGAGCTTGAATGTATCTAATTTATTTTCTTCATCAAATATGCATTTTCCATTAACCAATCACAAAATTTTGTTACTTTCTCATCAAACTCCGTCCAAATGTGAACTGAGTGAGGTAAAATGTCAATCTTCCAATTCTCTGTAAAAATTCTGACTCCTTCCTTGTCTTCGTACATGTATGCGTCTTGGGTTTGCACGTCTCCTAGAATCTCTTTTGCTTTTTGTTTGATTATTTCTCTATCTATTGGAAAACTCTTTACTTTTTGATCTACAATTAAACTCAGGTCTCTTTTCCCATACATTTCAAACTCATTAATTTTTCCTTGTTTTGGAAAGTTTACAACTAGATTGATATTGTATTTTTTACCTACTTCTTTTCCAATCTCTACTATTCTATTATATCCCATAGCTGGACTTTTTTTTAACAGAAATCTAATTTGTGCCAAGTCTCTTTTTAATTGATTTTGTAAATCTGTTGTCAGTTCAGTAAATATCATAGTTTGAGGTGCTCTAATTTCCTATTATAATCATTATTTCACAAGATTGGTTTTTTTAGAACTTTGATTGATTGGTATTATGGCAATGCCGACTGATGACTCTATGAGAATTGGAGATGAGTCTGAAAGGACAACTAATGTGAATTCATATCAACGTACATGTATGGACTTTATCGAAGATATCTCCCATGATTATGAAGCATGGGTGGATTATTACAAGCTCCCTGAGGATGAGGATAAAAAAAGACGTGCAGGAATTCATGCAACTATAACTAGAACAAATAATTGGATTGCAAAAGTGGCTACATCTATTCAAGCAATTGATGTTGTCATGAATGATGGGATTCAAAAGATGGCTGAATTTACTGCTGGAAAGCCTCTAGAAATTGGTGTTTTTGTAAATAATACTGCAAGTTATACTGAAACTTCTCCTGGAATAATTGATGTTCACATTAGAGGACATGGCAGAAAGGGCAGGAAAATGAAACTAGGGTATCATTTCAAAGATGACCGATTTAGAATAGAATCTACATGTGGTGCATCTTTTGATGAATCTAATCTACCTGAACAAGAATTTGAGGATATGGATATTCATTTAAAATTACATGCTGAAAAAGCAAAACAACGTGATGTCATTTCATTTACAATTACAGTTAGTGAGATGGAAAATGATGTTGAGATTGACAGACGTGGTCTTTCAACAATAATTCATTTGGTCTAAATCTAACGTACTATTTCTGGTTCTGGCATTAATTCTATTGAAGGTTCTTCAAAATATTCGATAAACTTTCCAGTGTTTTCAAGTTTGATTGAATTGATTTCATCTAATTCATCAAAGGAATTCATTTTCAAATATCCTTGTGATGCCGTATACAGTACATCATCAATGTAAAATGTTCTAGCATTATTCATTCCATAGTAACGTGTATCACTATCTGAATGTGTTATTGTCCCTTTTAGATCAAACCCTGATGATGTAGATAAATCAAATATGTAAAATCCACTCCATCTATTATAGTCTGGAGCAAACATCTTTGCACTTGATGCATTCTCTAAAGTTTTCACATCCCCGCTAATTGGAATTGATAACACTTTTCTAGATTTATCAAAGAAAAATGCTTTGTGATTGTATAATGCTTCTGACTGTGTGGAACTATCTCCAACAACTATGTCATCTACCACTTTTGGATTATTTACATTTGCAACATTAAACAATGCAATTTTTATTCCTAATTGCTGGACTCTGCCATTTTCAATTTCTTTTGTATCTCTACCGACACCAATCACATGTTCTTCATCATATGGATGCAAGTAATTTGAAAACCCTGGAATTTTTAATTCTCCTAGAATTTTAGGCGTATCTGTGGATAAATCAATTACAAAGAATGGATCAATTTGTTGAAATGTTACCAAGTATAGCCTATCTCCCATGAATCTTGCTGAAAATATGCTCTCTTCAGGTGCTATTTCTTCTAATTCCCCAACTATCTCTAATTGTTCATTTAGGACATAAACTGAATTTGAACGAATTGTTCCTTCATACTGAGTATAAATTTCAGTAGTAGTTGCAACTCTAAACCTATCTCCATTTTCATCCATGGAAAATTGATTTAGTAATCTTCCAGGAACAGTCCCTTTTACAACATATTCTATTTTATCATCATCAATTGATATTTTGTGAATAATTGTTTTTCTTGTATCTTCTTGTATTTTTTTATCATATTGGTTTAATGCATCTTTGATTTTTTCAAATAATTCTTCTTTTGATTTTTTATCCATCTCGTTGTAAGACTTTTGCATCAATTCTGAAATTGTAATCCATTGTGAAGCTGCACTCATAGAAGAATCATTTTGGATTTCTATGATTTGTGATTGAATGCTGTTTGGTAATAATGGCACTACTACATCAAAGAATCTATCCCTTGATGAATTTTCATAAAATCCAAATGGCATATTTTGTTGATATGTCAAGTAAAAGTTATTCTCTGAAACATAAAATGATCCAGTGTATCCCATAAGAAAAGTTTCAGAATTTATTATATCTCCAAAAATATCTATTGCAGTTAGTGTGTTAAAGTTTGAGAACTGCTCTACGTTATCAAAGTAAAATGCCTCTGGAGTCATAATTCGAACTGAATCTTCCATGATTACTGGGAGTCTTGGATATTGATGATTTACATTACTATTTGTTACAAAATATGCATAATTCCCAATCATTCTGGCATCTCTAAAATTTCCATCAATGGAATAATCTTTGATGATATTTGGATTTTCTTTGTTTGATACATCTACAATTAATGCGTGGGTAACAGAATTGTAAGAACGTCTTGGTACAAAGTCAAACTGTGGTATTATTTCCTCATCACTTTGTCCATTGTAAAATATGACTAGTCTATTATCATTAAGGAACATATTTTGAATATATTGTGATTCGATATCTAATGCAATTTTAAGAACTACTTTTGCAGATTCTGCAGGATATGCATCAATTATTGAAAGTGTATTTTGTGATACAATGTATACGTACTTTGAATCATTTTTGATATAGTCTGGTTCATCAACATTTTCTACTTGAACATTTGTAGTTGAATAGTCTGGCCCTCCTGATTCTGTTTTAGTTGTTGTACTTTCTGGTATTGGGGCCCCTGTAGCTACTGCTGAATCAAACATAACTGCATCATCTACTGCCATATTTCTGATAACTCTGGTGTCAAATCCACCATCAAATGATGCAGATGCTTCAAGAATTGATTTTAGTTCTTGTTGTGATGATATTTTCTTTATTTCATTTGTTCCTTCAAAATATGCTGATACTGATTTATCGATATAGATAATTTCTGGTTCTGGAATTTGTACGATTTGTGATTTCTCGTCAAAACCTATTGAATACATTATTCCTGCTGTGAGTATTACTGAAATGACTACTGCAATTAGAATTATTATTTTTGAATTCATTTTTTTTTAAATCTCTTTTCTCCTTTTTTTGAATCATTTGATTTAGTGATTACTACCACTTGATGGATTATGATAAAAGGATTAGTGAAATTAGAATTTTACCAAACAACTTACATATCCATCTGTTTTACTACCTTCTCTACTGTCTTCAGAAAACCCTAATGATGAATTTATAGAAAAAATCAAAATTCTTGCAACTGATGATAAAAAAATAAAATCCTTTGGAGAGATATTTTCAAATGATTCTAGTCGCGAAATCTTACAATTACTATTCAATGAGGAATTATCTGCAACTCAAATTGCTCAAAAAACTGAAATTTCATTACAACTAGTAAAATACCATTTGATAAAACTACAAGATTTGGGAGTTGTTACTATTTCAAAAATAGAAAAAAACTCAAAATCTCAAGATATGAAAATTTACACTGCAACAAAATTTAGTATTATAATTGTTCCACCCACTTTATCTAAAAAAACTAAAGAGAGTAAATTACTTGTTCGCTCATTTCGACATATTTACAAAGTTGCAGGACTTGGAATTGCAACTGGTCTCTCAGGATTATTTTCAATATCTCAATTTAAAAATAAAACAATTCATCTAACTGATTCTACCGGTGGAGGATTTTCTTTTGTTGAAGAATCTGCTAAAAGTACTCCAATTATTTCTAGTGAAGAATCTATGCGTTCAATTCCTGAATCTACTATGATGATTGCAGAATCTGACTCTCAAGACTCCCTTCAATATGGTTTGGATGTTACAAAAAATATAGTGGATTCTGAGATTACTGTAAACTCTGATTTGTTTTTACCTTTTCTTATAATTACTGTAATTCTGGGTGGAATTACTGTTTACTATTTGTGGAAATCTCGAAAAGTAAATTAAATTAATCCAGCGTAATCTCTATTGCAATTCTTTTTTCATTTGCTCTTTCTTCTCCTGGATATTTCAACTGAGAAATTTTCTCATTTAATTTTTCATCTGTAATCACTTTTGCATTTCCTACAAAAATTGAATCATTGTATTTTATTTTGACTAGGGAATTTGCCATTGCATTTTGAAACCAATCCCCATCTGATTTGTGTCTCGAAAAGTAAATTTTATCATTGTATTTTACTGCTCGAAGCATTACGGAGTGCTCTTTTCCTGTTTTTCTTCCCTTTGTAATTAGGATTGGTCTGAATCTCTCTTCTGTGATTTCCATGCGTGATTTTTCCTCAGTCAAGTAATTTAACCTCATTGATAGAAATTTCTGATATTTGGTGTGATAAGTAAATCTCATCATTTGGTATCATGTCCACAAAACTAGAAGGCATGCCTGATAACATCTCTACTGCAGATACCTTTACTGGGAAAAAAGTCATTGATCGAGAAGGAATTCAATATGGTAAAGTCAAACACATTCACATTAACCAAGACACACTTACCGTATCTGGTGTAACCATTCATCAAGGATTCAATAAAGATTATTTTCTTTCAGAAGATTATATTGACAAATTTTCTGAAAAAACACTGCTTCTTAGTAGACCTCCTGTTAGAACTGGAATTCCTGTAGTTGATACGGATTGTAATAAAATTGGTAAAGTAAAGCGATTACACAAAAATCCTGAAACCAATGAATTAGAATCAATTGAAGTCAGCGATGGGTTAATGCATTCAAAAATACTATCTAAATACGATATTTGGGGAGTAGGTGAAAAAGTCATTTTAAAAATGACTAAAGAAGAATTCAAAAATATTGAATAACTTCTCTTAATTTTCTTTTTTAAAACAAGATTTCTTATTCAGTTTTTTTAGAACATTTTCCACATACTGGAATTCCTTCTTGCACTGTTATCTCTACATTTGATGAGTGACATTTTTGACATAATCCATTCATGATGTGATTTTAAATTACTTCTTTAAATTTTTTATGTGGATCAATTGAATACTTAGCAATTTATAATTGAAAAATGCGATCAAATTGTTGTATTCTGTAGAAACAAAATCTTTGACAAAATCATTTGGAAATGTAATTGCTGTAAATGATATTTCTTTTTCAGTAAAAACTGGTGAGATTTTTGGATTCTTGGGCCCTAACGGAGCTGGAAAGAGTACCACCATGATGATTCTTACTACTTTGTTAAAACCCACATCTGGACAAGCTTTGATTTCTGAGTTTGATGTAATGAATGATGCAAAAAAAGTACGAGAAAATATTGGATATGTCCAACAAGAAACAACAGTTGATGAATATCTTACTGGACGTGAGAATTTACTATTACAAGCAAAATTAAATCATATTCCAAAAAAAGAAATTAACAAAAGAATTGATGATATTTTAGAACTCATTGAATTATCTGATAAACAAAATGAATCTGTTGTAACTTATTCTGGTGGTATGAGAAAACGATTAGACATAGCTGGAGGCTTATTGCATAGGCCAAAAGTATTGTTTCTTGACGAGCCTACAGTTGGTTTGGATATTCAGACTCGTCGAAAGATTTGGGAATATATCAAAAAAATCCATATTGAATTTAACATGACTATATTTCTCTCAACTCACTATATGGAAGAAGCTGATAGACTTTGTGATCGAGTGGGAATTATTGATGGTGGAAAAATACAAGTCATTGATTCTCCTGAAAATTTGAAAAATGCAATGGGAAATGAAGTTATTTCAATTATCTTGGATGAAAATAAAATTCATGATTCTTTCTTACCTAAACTTAAAGAAATTGAATTTGTTAAAACTATCACTGAAGATGGAACTAAATTAACTCTCTTTGTATCTAATGGAACCCAAGTTATTCCAAAAATTTTTCAAATTTCTTCTGAACTTGATGTTAAAATTACTACAATTTCTTTAACACGCCCAACACTTGATGATGTTTTTCTTTCTTACACTGGACATGAAATTCGTGATGATGATTCTGGATTCAACAGAAAACGTGAACATGCAAAAATGAAGGGGTTGCGTTCATGAACACTTTGTTGTATGACACTTATACTGTTTTTTGGAGGGAATTAAAGAGATACAAAAAATCACGCAGTGGTGTTTTAATTAGATTAATTCAACCTGCAATTTGGATCATTGTTGTTGGAAATATTTTTTCAGGAACTCAACCATTAATCCAGTCAGTTGGATTTGCAGGGGAGTATATTGAATTTATGGCACCAGGAGTGATAATCCTTACTGCAATTTTTACTAGTATTTTTGGTGGTGTCAATACGTTGTGGGATAGACGTTATGGTTTTATGAACAAAGCTTTGACGTCTCCAATTTCTCGCTCTTCTATTGCTTTGGGAAAAATGTCTGCAATTTCTTTGATTGCAGCTTTGCAAGCTAGTTTGATTATTGGAATTGCTTTAGCAATTGGTGTTAGATTTCCTAACCCTATAATGATTGCACCAATTATGGTAATTGTTATTTTATTCTCTTTAGGTTTTTCAGGTATTTCTGTAATGATTGCAGCTACTGCAAAGTCTCAAGAAACCTTTTGGGGAATGATAAATTTTCTTGGAATGCCTCTGTTTATGCTGAGTCCTGCATTATTCCCATTGGAATTACTACCTAACTGGCTTGCAGTTATTGCAAAACTAAATCCGGTCACTTACACCATTTTGTTGGTGAGAGAATTAATGACTGGTGTTTCTGAGGGTGGTATTCCGATTTTACTTAGTCTTGGAGTGCTAATCGCATTTGTACTTGTGATGATTGGGCTTGCAAGCTATGTGTTTACGCGTGAAGTAAACAAACCATTTTGAGATAAAGTTGACAAAAAATCTAACAATTGTTAACTTTGATAATCAAACCAAAATTCTGAAATGACCATCTGTTGTCAAGTATTCTGCCTGTTGTTTTGACCCTATCTCTAGTCTTACTATCAATTTCTACTGTTCAATCTTCTTTTGCACTTGGAGATTATGATCCTCTTTCTGAATTTGGTGAATTTGGAATTATGACTCCTGGTCATTTTTCATATCCCCAATTTATTGCAGTGGATGATGCTGGAAATTCCTATGTGACTGATTTGGGAAATAAACGAGTCCAAATATTTTCTAGTAGTGGGGAGTTTGTTTCTACTTGGGGTGGAAGCGGTTATTTGGATGGTGAATTTCATTATCCTTCTGGAATTACAGTACATGATGATTTTGTTTATGTTGCAGACCATGATTTACATACAATTCAGAAATTCTTACTTGATGGAACTTTTGTTGCCCAATGGGGAAGTTATGGCACCCATAATGGTGAATTCAAATACCCATACGGCATAGCCGTTGATTCTGATAACTATGTTTATGTTGTAGATACTGGAAATCAAAGAATTCAAAAATTTACTTCTGATGGGGATTTTGTTTTATCATTTGGTTCTAGTGGGATGGGTACTGGTCAATTTCTTACTGCTATAGGAATTGATATTGATGATAATGATGATATCTATGTTACAGATAAAGGAAATCGTAAGGTCGAAAAATTTGATTCTAATGGTTACTTGATAAAGTCTATGCCTTTTCGTGGTATGAATTATGTTTTTTCTCCTGAAGGGATAACTGTTGATTCTGAAGGGAAAATGTTTATTGTAAATTCTGCAAATAACAAAATTTTACATCTTGAACAAGATGGTGATTTATCTTTAAATATTTTTGAACGACTTGGACCATATCAACAAACATTCACAACTCTTACTGATGTTGCATTAGGAGTTAATGGAGAATTGTTAATTGTTGATTCTGCCTCTCATAAAATATACTCTTTTGAAACCCCATTTTATGTAGAGCCATCAATTGTTGAAGAGATTGAAATTATTGCTCCTGAAATCATTGAAGATTTTTCATCTGATGTAATTGATCCTACTATAATGGCTCCTAGTGATTTAATTTTAGATGCAACTAATCTTTACACTGTAGTTTCTATTGGTGATGCAATTGCATCTGATTCTGATAGTGGAATAAAAGCAATTTTGAATAATGCTCCTGAATCATTTTCTTTGGGTGTCAACAAAGTCACATGGATTGCATTTGATAATGCTGGAAATACTGCTGAAGCATTCCAAACTATTACAGTAAACGCATGTGGAAATGTTTATTCTGATTATAACCTAATTACAGGCACAATTAATGATGATATTCTTCAGGGTACATCCTCTGATGATTTGATATTTGGATTTGCTGGTAATGATATTCTAAGTGGGTTGGATGGAAATGACTGTATTTTTGGTGGTGATGGTGATGATATTATTTATGGAAATAATGGATATGATACAATCACTGGTGATGCTGGAAATGATATCCTCAAAGGACAATCTGGATATGATGTAATTTATGGTCAATCTGGAATGGATGTGATTGATGGTGGTTCTGAAAATGATAATTGCTATGATTCCTCAAATGATCTAATTGTTAATTGTGAATAATAATTCAGATAACTCTAGATTTATGTTTTAACAAATTATTTTTTCTATATAGAATATACTCTTCTATCTATTACTATGTTCTATTGATAGAGAACCATCATTTAGCTTATAGGTAAAATATCTCTCTTGAAATTTAATGACTTTAAAAAATATAAAAAACATTACAACATTTAGTATTGTTGCATTACTATCTTTGGTTTCATTTAATTCTTCAAATGTATTTGCTGAAGAAGATAAAGGATACAACATGATTGGTGATATTACTCCTGTTCTCACATTTACATTCAGAGACGGTGTTGAAACATATGAGTTTCCTGTTTTTGAAATGAATGAAAATTTTGCAGATAATAATGGAGTTTCATTTTCAGTAGAAGGTGTTGTAACTAAATCTCCACTATTGCATGAAGTAATGGATGAGGCATACAAGTATCGTTTTTCAAATGATGCATTTGATTATCAATTAAAATATTTTGATGTAAATGCAGATTTTATAAAAAATGATAAATCTGTAATCTCTCTAGTTTACAATACATGTAGAGTCGATAATTATCAAATTGAAACACTTGATTCTGATGATTATGAAAGTTATTTCAAAGAGGTAGGATTTGCAATTGTTGATAAAATTGATTTTGTCTGCAGTGGAGTAAATTCTAATAATATATTTTCAATACCATCTGAATCTTTAACTGATTTTGGTGAATCTGGATTTATCTTTGCAAATGAAATGAGAACTTCTGTGACATTTCTTTATGATGATGGTGTAGAAAAAATTGAATTTCCTGTATTTAATCTAGTTTCAGCTTATGAAGAAACTCCAAACACTCCTGAATTTTCAGTAGAAGGTGTTTTAGATTATTATCCATTGCTATATCGTGCCATTGATAATTCTAGAGTTATATCTGGTATTGGTTCAACCTCTAATCTTGATTTTGATGCTCTAGTAGAATTTACTAATGGTAAGGATGTGTTGAGGGGACTTGAATTTAGAGATTGTATTGTAAATGACGCTAAAATTAGTACTCAAACAGACAAGGAAGAGGGATTTACTGGAAAGAGTGGATTTGTAATTGTTAATCAGTTTGGATTTACTTGTGCAGGAATATCTCCGGTTAATCCACACTATGATGAACTTGGAGGCAATAACTGGAAATCACATTACATTTCAAATGAATATTTGGAACCAATACAAAATACTGACAAAGGATTAGATATTTTTACAACATTTACTTTTGCAGATGGTATTGAAACTGTAGAATTTTCAATGTTTAAACAAAGTGAAGTACTTACTGCAACAGAATACACCTTTGGAAGTACACAATCAAAATCTACTGGAAAAACTCCATCAGAGTTTACAAGAAAAGCAGCATATCCTACTTTAGAATTAAGAGGAATAGTTGGAGATTATCCATTACTTTACAACTATGTTGATAATAATCTTAAATTTCAAAATTCTGCTGGAACTCAAAATAGAGTTCTTGTAGATGTCGATGTAGATATTGTATCTGATGGGGAAGTAATTCGTGGATTCAACTATGTGAATTGTAGAGTGACTAATTATGATGTAGATACAGATACTCATAGTGAAGAAAGCTATGTCAAAAACAAATTTGCACTAGAGAATATCTTTGATCTTGAATGTCAAGGATATCATCCAAATAATCCCGCATATGATACAATGTTTAGTGTTGAACAAGCAAATACAGAGAGTACCAATGATCTAAGAAATACTGATCGATGGGCATCTGAATTTACAATGAAAAAATAATCTTTTCTTTTTTCTTTTTATTTCACTAGTATTAATCCACTACACTTCTGATCGATTCTAAATCTATTTTTGAAATTGTTTCTATATAGTACAATATACAATATGTTCACTAGCCTTATCTTTAATTCTCTCTGTGATGAATCATGGGGCAATGGCTGTCATGGATAAAATCCAATGAAAAAGAACTCTTAACGATTCTTGATAATTTAGCAAAAAAAGCAGTTGAAACCTCTGAAGCCGTAGTGGTTTTATTCTCAGACCTAAGCAATGCAGAACAAGTACAAAAAATTCATGAACTTGAAACTGAGGCTGATGTCTTAACACGTGATATCTTTTCAGAACTAAACAAGACCTTCATCACTCCATTAGATCGTGAAGACATGCAAAGAATAGCATCAAAAATTGATGATGTAATTGATTTCATGGATGGAATTGCAGCAAGAGTGTATAGCTACAAAATCACTACTCCTCCTCCATATGCTGAGAAAATAGCAGATGAACTAGTCAAGGCTACAACAGAAGTGCAATACATGATTTCAAAATTACAGAAAATTAAAAATCCTAAAGATATGATTCAACATTGTAGAAATACTGGTGATATTGAGCACGTTGTAGATGATTTGTATAGAGAAGCTATCCGAGAATTATTTGAAACTGATGATGCAATCAAAATCATCAAGCTAAAGGATATCTATGAAACAATGGAGACTGCATCTGATAGATGTGTTGATGTTGCAGATGTCATTGAAGATATCGTTTTAAAATATACCTGAGATGATTAGATGATAGAGATAGCAATAGGTGCAATTATTGTTGCATTAATCTTTGATTTTGTAAATGGTTTTAATGATTCAGCAAATTCTGTTGCTACAGTTATTGGAACACGTGTTCTAAAACCAATTCATGCAGTAGGATTATCTGCTGCTATGAATTTCATTGGACCATTTGTTTTTGGTGTTGCAGTGGCAACTACTATTGCAAAAGGAATCGTTAGCCCTGATGATATTACAGTTTACATGATTATTGGTGGTTTGGCTGGTGCAATAGGTTGGAGTACTCTATGTACTTACTTTGGATTACCAATTTCTAACAGTCATTCTTTAGTTGGTGGAATTATGGGTGCAGGAATTATGGGATTAGGATTTGAAAAATTAGTTTATGGTGGATTAACAAAAGTATTTGCAGGAATTGTAATTGCACCAATAGGCGGGGTAATTGTTGGTCTACTGTTAACTGGTTTAATTATTACAATATTTGCTAGTCGCAAACCTGCAGTGGTAAACAAAACTTTTGGTAGATTACAAATAATTTCTTCAGCTTGGTTTGCTCTAACTCATGGTGCAAATGATGGGCAAAAAACTATGGGTATTATTGTTTTAATTTTATTTTCTGCAGGAATGATTCCAGAACTTGAAATGCCACTATGGGTAATTTTTGCTGCTGCTACTGCAATGGGGTTGGGTACTTTCTTTGGTGGATACAAAGTCATCAAAACTTTGGGAGTAAAAATAACCAAACTCAAACCATACCAAGGATTTGCAGCAGAAACTGGTGGTGGATTAATGCTTGCAGTATTTGCAGTATTTGGAATTCCTGCAAGTACTACTCATGCAATTACAGGCACAATTATGGGTGCAGGTGCTGCACGCAGAAAACGTGCTGTTCGTTGGAATGTTAGTAGACAGATTGTATTTTCATGGATAATTACTATCCCTGGCAGTGCTGCCATGGGAATTGGATTTACTTATCTGATTCATCTGTTTGTTTGATTTTTATTCCAGCAAAAATTTTTTGATTTATTCAAATGGACATATTACAATTAATTCAATCTAATCTTCTTACTCCGATAATTCTATTTTTCTTGTTTGGAATAATTGCAGCTAGAATAAAATCTGATTTGAAAATCCCTGAGGCTATTTCTGAATTTTTACCAATCTATCTTCTTGCAGCCATTGGACTTCATGGTGGAATAGAGATGAGAAACACTGGATTTGAAAATATGTTAATTCCAATGTTAGTTGCAATTGGTCTTTCATTGTTGTTTACTTTGAATCATTATCAAATTTTAAGACGATTAGGAAAATTCAACATTTTTGATTCTTATGCATTAGCATCAACTTATGGTGCTGTTGGTGCTGTAACTTTCTCTGTAGGTTTATCTTTTCTCAAGAATCAAGGTGTGACATCTGAAGGATACTTGGCAGCTATCTTGGCAATCTTAGAACCAGTCGCATTCATCTTGGCAATCTTTTTAACAAATATGGCAGTTGCAAAACAAATTCGTGTCAAAAAACAGTCTTTTACAAATGATGATACTTCTGATATTGATGCTGGCATTCAAGGAGCTAAAATAAAACTCTCTCAAGTATTACATGAATCAGTTACTGGAAAAGCTATAGTAATTTTACTTGGAAGTATTGTGATAGGCTATATCATTGGTGAAGATGGTTTTGGTTCAATCCAGATTGTATTTGATGAAATGTTTACCGGAGCTATTGTAATTTTTATGATTGAGATGGGAATAATTGCAGGACAGAGGTTAGGTGATATTAAAAAAGTAGGTGTTTTTCTTATTGCATTTTCTATAATCATGCCTACATTTAATGGAATTATAGGCGTACTAGTTGCAACTGTAATGGGATTAAGTTTAGGTGGTGCAGTTATGTTTGGATTACTTTTGGCTAGTGCTTCATTTATTGCAGCACCTGCTGTTTTACGACACGCAATACCTCAAGCAAATCCTAGTCTTTACATCACATCTGCATTAGGAATTACATTCCCTTACAACATTATTGTGTTACTTCCAATCATGTTTGCTGTTTCAACTCTAGTTCATGGTGATGGATCGATAGACTTATTCAATTACATCTCTGATGGATTAACATGAAACTTTACACTGTAAAATTACTTACAATCACATGTGAGATACTTGCACAAAAAAATATTATTGAAATTTTAAAAAAACATGAAATCACTGGTTATACCTCATATGAGGTGGATGGAAACGGTGCACGTGGTTTACGTGGACAAGGACTTCAAACTGAAAAAAATGTTAAAGTTGAAGTAATAATGCGTGAAGAAAAACTATCTGACATAATTGAGGAAATCTCCAGAACACTGTTTGCTAACTTTGCTATAGTTCTTTATGTTAGTGATATTGGTGTAGTTAGAACTGAAAAATTCTAACAGCAATTATCTTCATTACATAAAATTGGAATTTTCTTACTTGTTTTTGTAACATTTGATATTAGTTCTGATAATTGCATATTTGATATTGAATACATTGCTTTTTTACCTTCATCCCTTGATTTAACAATCCCGCATTTTTTTAATGTCTTTAAATGATGTGACATTAGCGGTTGATCTTTATTTAATTTCTCTACAAAATCATTAACGCACAATTCTTTGTCTTTTTGTAATAACTCTAAAATTTCAAATCTTGTTTCATCACAAATACATTTTAAAAGACTGAGCCCATTCATATCAATCTATATTTATATGAACTAATATTTATGCTAATTTGTGCCTAAAAATATCTTATTTGTGTGTGTGGAAAATGCAGGTCGTAGTCAAATGGCTGAGGCATTTTTTAGAAAATATGGCAAAGATAAATTCAATGTAACAAGTGCTGGAACATCTCCTTCTTCTAAACTAAACCCTTTGGTTATCCAAGTGATGAACGAAATTGATATTGATATAACAATACAGTCCCCAAAAGAATTATCTGATTCCATGACTGATGATTCTTTTAAAACTGTAAACATGGGCTGCATGGATAAGGAATCCTGTCCTGCATTGTTTGTAAATGATGTACTTGATTGGAATATTTCTGATCCTAAAGAAAAACCAATAGAACAAGTAAGAATTATTCGTGATCAAATTAAAAATAAAGTTCTAACTTTGATTGATTCTCTAAATGATTAACCATGACGTATTCAAATTTACAAATATTTGCTGTGGAATTAATTGGAACTTTTATTCTTGTAGTTTTTGCAACTGGTTCAATTGTTTATGATGCTGAATTATTTAATGGTGAATTGGGAATTCCTTTTGCTGCGCTTGCACCATTTATTGCATTATTAATTGGAGTGTACTCTTTTGGAAAAATTTCACTAGCTCATTTTAATCCTGCAGTAACTATTGGTTATTACATTACAGGCCACATTACAAAACTTCAAGTTGTATATTATTTTACAGCAGAAATTATTGGTGCATTTTTAGGTTCTATGTTTATTTTAGTGTTTATTGGCGATGCTGCAAATATTGGTGCCAATGCACCAAACTATGATTACTCTATATTTTTGATATTCTCAGTAGAAATTATAGCATCTGCAATGCTTATGGGTGTAATTTTTTATGTTGTATACACAAAAGGACTAAGAGGATTTAGTGGTGTAGCTATTGGCGGGATAGTTGGATTGGATATTTTATTTTTAGCCTTTATTTCTGGTGCTTCTATGAATCCTGCAAGAGCCCTTGCCCCTGCACTGTTATCTGGTACCTTGGGTGATTTGTGGATTTATCTGAGTGCCCCCTTTATTGGAACAATTATTGCAGCATTTGCATTTCGAGGTAAATTTCGAGCCCAAAGGGCCTCAAATTACGAATAATAATGACCCAAATTACACATGACTAATGTCTAATTCTAAAAAATTATTCAATAGTGCTAAAAAAGTAATCCCTTCTGGAGTCAATAGCCCTGTTAGATATTTTGAGCCATACCCATTTTTTACAAAAAAAGCCAATGGGGCATACATTTGGAATGCAGACAATAAACGATTAATTGATTTTTGTAATGGTTATGGTGCGTTACTTTTAGGACACAGAAGAAAAGAAATCATTGATTCTGTATCAAAGCAACTCTCACGCGGTACCCTGTATTGCACTCCAACAGAATCTGAGATAGAATTATCAAAACTAATCATTGGTAATTTTCCATCTATTGACAAAGTAAGATTGATGAACACTGGCGGTGAAGCTACAATGACTGCAATCAGACTTGCACGTGGATATACAAAAAAGAAAAAAATAATTAAATTTGAAGGATGTTATCATGGGGCTCATGATTCTGTTTTAGTAAAAGCAGGATCTGGTTCTGCACATAATGGCATATCTGTTTCTGATGGTGGATTAGATGAAGTCTCAAAAAATACCTTGGTAGTTCAGTACAATAACATTGAAGATTTAGAAAAAACAATTAATAAAAATAAAGATATTGCTGGAGTTATCGTTGAACCAATACTAGCTAATATGGGATTAATTTTACCTGAAAAGAATTTCTTACATGACTTGAGAAAAATCACTAAACAAAATAACATTCCATTAATTTTTGATGAAGTGGTAACTGGATTTAGAGTTGCACCCGGTGGCGCACAAGAACATTTTGGAATTAAACCTGATATCACTACGATGGCAAAAGCACTTTCAAATGGATTTACTATTGCAGCAGTTGGCGGTAAAAAAGAAATCATGGATTTACTCTCACCTGGAGGTAAAGTGTATCAAGCAAGTACCTTTGCTGGTAATCCTATATCTGTAGCAGCTGCAATTAGTTCAATTAAAACTATAAACAAACTCAAAAACAAACTCTATTCAAAACTTGAGAAATATAATTTGTTATTCTCAACAGCTCTTGATGATATGGCAACTGATATGAAAATTCCACATCAAATCAATTTCACAGCATCCATGTTTCAAATTTTCTTTACAAACAAGCCTGTGACAAATTATGAGACCTCAAAAAATGCAAATGGAAAGAAATTCAATAAACTTTTCCAATCTCTGTTAAAGCAAGGCGTTTTCATTGCACCTTCCCAGTTTGAAGTCGTATTCTTATCTGATGCTCATACTGAATCTGATCTAAACAAAACACTTGATGCATATCATACTGCACTAAAATCGGTGAAAAAATGAAATACCTAGTTGGTGCACGAGGAAGTCAATTATCTGTAGCTCAGACAAACTGGGTAATCTCAGAATTAAAAAAAGTAAATCCTGATTCAGAATATGAAATTAAAACCATAACAACAAAGGGCGATACTGATACTAGACCTTTATTTACAATTGATCAAAAAGGAATTTTTGAAAAAGAAATTGATAGAGCAGTTGCCCAAAAAGAAGTTGATTTTGCAGTACATAGTCTCAAAGACGTTCCTTCTGAATTAGATGATGGTCTTGTATTGGCATGTATTCCAAAACGTGAAGTGGTCAATGATGTCTTTATTTCTTCAGATGACTCTTCACTAGATGACATTGCACCTGATTCAATAATTGGAACTAGTTCTTTGCGTCGTGCAGTTCAAGTGAGTAGAAAGAGACCTGATGTAACAGTTAAACCAATTCGTGGGAATATAGAAACTAGAATTAAAAAAGCATCTGGAGAAAATTATGATGGTATTGTATTAGCACAAGCTGGAATTTCACGATTAGGAGTTGATGTAAAGTACACTCCACTATCTATAACTGATTTTTCACCTTCTCCTGGTCAGGGGGCAATTGCTATTGTAACTAGAGAAGATGATACTCAAACAATTTCAATGTTAAAAAAAATTGAAGATCATACTTCTCGATTAGAAATTGAGGCCGAACGAGCATTATCTGATTTTGTTGATTCTGGATGTCGATTCCCAATTGGTGCATATGCAAAATCTGATGGTTCAGAAATAACCCTTGATGTAGTTGCATTTTCTGTTGATGGGAAAAAATCCATTCATGTAACTGCAACTGGGGACAAAAATGATCCTTATTCTATTGGTAAAAGTGCTGGCGAAGAATTATGCGAGAAAGGAGTAAATGATCTTGCATTAAATTGGAGGGAAAAAGTGGAGGAATGGAATAAAACATGAGTGGTAAAGTGTATCTTGTCGGAGCAGGTCCTGGAGATAGTAAATTAATCACACTACGTGCAGTAGAATTACTCCAAAAAGCAGACGTCGTATTATATGATAGATTAGTAAGTAAGAAAATAATTTCAATGATTCCAAAAAAGACTGAAAAAGTCTATGTTGGTAGAGCCGTAGGTGATGATACAACTCATCAAAACACTACTAATGATTTGATGGTGATTCATGCAAAATCTAAAAAAAATGTTGTCAGACTAAAGGGTGGAGATCCAATAATCTTTGGACGTGGTGGTGAAGAGGCAGAATTTCTTAAAGAACATAAAATAAAATATGAGATTGTACCTGGAATCACTTCTGGAATAGGATCTGCAACATATGCTGGAATTCCTTTAACTCATAGAAAATATGCCTCATCTGTAGTTTTTGTAACTGGACACGAAGACCCTGAAAAGAAAAATGAGATTGTAAAATGGAAACGATTGGCAAAATCAGTTGATACTATAGTAATTATGATGGGGTTATCTAGAATTGATGTCATTTGCAAACAACTCATTGCAGGTGGACTAGATAAGAAAACACCTGTGGCTGTAATTCAAAACGGTACTACTCCTAAACAAAAAATGATCAAAGGAACCGTTACAACCATTGCAAAAAAAGTCAAAGAAAATAAAATTACTCCTCCTACAAATATTATAATTGGCAAAGTTGTTGATCTGTCAGATATTATAGGTTGGAAATAATGCTTGATGGTAAAACTATAGCAATTACACGCTCAAAAGATGATGCTGCAGAGTTTATCTCCTTGGCAGAACAAAACAATGCAACACCAATTGCATTACCTACAATAGAATTAATCAGCAAAGGTGAAAAAATTGTTGATGAGTTTTTAAATTTAGTTAATGTATCCAATCCTGATTATTCTGTTTTTCTAAGCTCAAAGGCTGTAACGATATTATTTGATACTGCAAAAAATACTGGCAAGTTTGAGCAATTACAGCTAGTTGTTGCAAATACAATTGTAATGTCAATTGGTCCAAAAACTAGTACAACCCTGGAATCTTATGGAATTAAAGTGAACCATGAGCCTGAGAATCACTCATCAATAGGTGTCGGAGAAGAATTCTCACAAATCAATGCAGTTGGAAAAAAAGTAATTATTCCTCGCAGTGGTGCATCAAACTCTTTTCTCAAAGAATTGCTAAACAAAATTGGCATTGATGTTGTAGAACTTCACCTGTATGACGTGTGTGCCTTCAAAGACACAACACAGTGGAATGGATTTAGGGAATTATTTTCTCAAAACAAAGTACATGGTGTAATCTTCACTAGTGCATCCTCTGTTAGAGGATTCTTTGAAATTATGTCAAAAGATTATTCTAAAGAAGAACTGCAAAACAATCTTTCCCAAATTTCTCTTATCTCCATTGGCACTTTTACATCTGAAGAATTAAAGAAATTTGACGTTCCTTTTGTTGTATCTGAAATTCATACAGTTGCAGGTGCATTTGATACTCTGAAAAACCTCTAATTGTTGTAAACTATTTCATATGTGAGATTTTATGTAAAATTAGGATTTTATCAAAAGTTTTATGCATTTTTGATGAATATATTACATAATGAATATCAAAATTTCATACATTTTCAAATTCTTAAATATTAATACAAGATCTGATTTGAGGGGATATTTGTATGGTTAAAGTAGTTTTTGGATTAGTAATTATTGCATTACTAATTTCATTTGGTATTTATCAAAATGTATCTGCTGAAGAAGTTCCTGGTTGGATTAAAAACAATGCTGGTTGGTGGGCAGATGGCACAATAGATGACACTGCATTCCTACAAGGAATACAATTTCTAATTAAAGAAGGAATAATGACTATTCCTCCAACTGAAACTGTATCTTCATCTGAATCTCAAGAAGTTCCTTCTTGGATTAAAAACAATGCAGGTTGGTGGGCAGATGGCACAATAGATGACACTGCATTCCTACAAGGTATTCAATTTTTAATTAAAGAAGGAATTGTTTCAATAGAACGAGAAATTCCGCAAGTTCCAATGCGTGGTGGAAGCATGAATGCTGAAGATTCGACTGACAAAATTTATGATGTGATAGTAATTGGTGCTGGAATGTCGGGAATTACAGCAGCTGACAAACTAGATTCTGAAGGATTTGATGTTTTGGTTTTAGAGGCACGTGATAGAACTGGCGGTAGAACTTGGACTATGTATTGGGATGAGGCAGGAATACCAGTTGATATGGGTGCTGGATGGATTCATGGAAATAATCCTGATAACCCCATTACTCAAATTGCAGAAGAAAATGGAATTGAATTATTTGAAACTGATTTGAATAGTGGCGTGTTGTTGGGTGCTGATGGTCAGTGGCTTGAAGATGATGAATATTATGAAGTTGAATCAATGTATGCTGAATTTATGGAATACAGATGGATATATGCTGAAACAACAAATCAGGACTCTTCTGTAAAGGCTGCTGAAGACAGTTTTGTAAAACTAAAAAATTTGTCTACTGAACAACAATACCAATTACGTTTTATGATTAACACTGCCCTTGAACATGAGGAATCTGCAGATGCATATGATTTATCATTGTGGACTGACATTGGAAAACCTATCATTGGTTCAGAGGTAATTTTTCCTGAAGGCTATGTTCAAATTTATGATACTCTTGATGATGATTTGAATATAAAATTAGAACATGTTGTTTCTAAGGTGACCTATGATGAACAAGGTGTTACAGTTACTACTGACAAAGGAGAGTTTAATTCAAAATATGCAATCAGTACACTTCCAATGGGGGTATTAAAATCTGGAGATGTGGAATTTTCTCCTCCTTTACCTGCAGACAAACAAAAAGCAATAGACAGGATTGGAATGGGGGCAATGAATAAACTATATCTTCTTTTTGATGATATGTTCTGGGATGATGAAACTTTATTGAATTATGTTTCTCCTGATGGCAGTCCAATGTGGGAAATTTTTAATCTTAATGGACTTGGTAAGCCCATTCTTTTAGGATTCACTGTAGGTGATCATACACGTGAATTAGAACAATTATCTGATGATGAAATTATTGCAGATCTCATGAGCATACTTGAGAAAATGTATGGTGATGAAACTTTACAGCCAACAGATTATGTTAGGACCAAATGGTCCTCTGATCCTTTTGCTAGAGGAGCGTATTCCTACATAGGGGTTGGTGCAACTGAAGCAGATTATACTGCACTGGCAAAACCGGTGATGAATAGAGTATTTTTTGCAGGAGAGGCAACCTATGTTGATTATCTTGCAACTGTTAATGGTGCATATCTTTCAGGATTAAGAGAAGCTGCAAATATTTCAGCTTTGAATTAATCTGATTATTTTGGGATTTTAATTACAAATTTGGTAGGATCGTTGTGTGCAGTGATTGTACCTTTGTGTTGTTTGATGATTGTATTACAACTAACTAGTCCTAAACCTGTCCCAGTCATTTTAGTTGTAAATAGAGGCTCAAAGATATGCTCTAGTATATCTTTAGGAATTTCAGGGCCATTATTTTCAATTTCAACTGTAACATGATCTACTTGTTCTGTAGTACGTACTGTGATTATTCCAGAAGAATCCATTGCATGAATGGCATTGGTAATGATATTTACAAAAACTATTTCAAGAAGATTTGAATCACACTCTAATGTATAATCAACCCCTTCTTTTTGTATGGTAACTGTTGCTGGTAATTCTAAATGTTCTAATGTTGAATTAATTATAGATAATATTGTAACTTCATTTATGACTGGTTCTTTTATCTTGACAAAATCTAAAACATTGTTAATTTGATGACTCATACGTGATACTGCTCTCTCCATTCTATCATTTCTTTTAGACATTTCATTAAGATCAGTTGTCGGCTTTATCTTGGCAAGTGATATACTTCCTTGTAGAACTGTAAGTGGATTTTTCAAGTCATGTGAAATTCTAGCTGCAAGTTGACCTATGGCAGTCAGTTTCTCATTTTTTAATTGATCTTGTAATGATTTGATACGTTCTTTTTCTAGATTTTTTTGTACAACGAACAACTCTCTTCGTTTTTCATTAATTCTATTTTGCAAAAATATTCCAATAAAAATACTACTTGTAATTATTCCAAAAATAATTGGAACAAGATTGTAATAAACAAAGTATAATGTTTGGATATGTTTTACATTGTTTACCAACATTGTCTCTGAAAATAATGTAGACTCATCTATTGCATGTAACACTACTATTTTTTTATCGTCTCTTATTGCATAGTCTGTAAATTCTTCTGAAAATGAAATATCAATACCTGTAATTGGATCAATATAATTAATTGCAGAATACTCTTCAAAAATTTGGTCAGTAAATTCTGGATACACATCTGAAACATCAAATGTTACTTTTCCTGAAAATTTGTATACTTCAATTCCTTGGATTTCTTCTACTCCTTCAAATGAATATTTCATCACTGTCCCTCCTACATCATATACGTGATAATCTTTTTTCTCTAGGTTACTTGGGAACATAAAATATCCTGGTTTGTCAATGTATTCTCTAGATGATTTCATAACTTCTTCATCAAGCATAGTTTTCCAAAATGTTTCATCGGTGAGTATGTCTTTGTAATGATATGTTGTATGAATAATTACATTGGGTCCTTTCTCTTCTACAACTTCCCTGTTCCACTCAAAAACCATCTTTGTTGGAACTGATAACTCATCACCAACATTATCTGCAAATTGAATTGTTCCAACATTACGTGCTGTAATTTCTAAGATATCTGGAGATGATGTTAGATTTGGTGCCATAAATAAAATCCAAATTACGATACATACACTACCAATACTCACAGCTGAAACTAATGATTTTTTTTCCAATTCTCTACTTTACACTCAAGTTTGTTTAGCGTTTTAAAATTTTAGCTCAAGCTATTTAGCTATGCCTATCTTTCCTCATGTATTTATAATATAACGGGGTTATTTTCTGCATGGCTACTGAAAATCTTGACATGGATTATTCCCAGTATGATTTCAAAGACTCAACTGAGATGTATGTTCATCTTAGTAAGAAAGGTCTGACAAAAGATACTGTTATTGAAATCAGTAAAATGAAAAATGAACCACAATGGATGTTGGATTTTAGATTACGTTCTTATGAAATTTTCATGAAAAAACCAATGCCAACTTGGGGTGGTGATCTAAGTGTTATTGATTTTCAAAATATTTACTATTATGCAAAAGCATCTGATAAGGTAGAGAAGAATTGGGATGACGTTCCAGATAATGTCAAGAAAACATTTGACAAACTTGGAATTCCAGAAGCCGAAAAAAAGTTCTTGGCTGGAGTTGGTGCACAATATGAGTCTGAAGTTGTTTATCATAGTTTAAGAGAAGATTTAGCAAAACAAGGTGTTTTGTTTTTAGATACTGATCAAGCTTTAATTGATCACCCCGAATTGTTCAAAAAATATTTCGGTAAAATTATTCCTCCAGAGGATAACAAATTTGCAGCATTAAACAGTGCAGTTTGGAGTGGTGGTTCATTCATCTATGTTCCAAAAGGTGTTCACATTGACATGCCTTTACAAGCGTACTTTAGAATTAATGCAGAAAATATTGGTCAATTTGAAAGAACATTAATCATTGTAGATGAAGGTGCAGAGGTACATTACATTGAAGGATGCACTGCTCCTGTTTATTCCTCTGAATCTCTCCACTCTGCAGTTGTTGAACTAGTTGCACACAAAGATGCAAAATTAAGATACACTACAATCCAAAATTGGAGTAGTGATGTTTACAATCTTGTAACTAAACGTGCTTATGCGTATGAAGGTGCAACAGTTGAATGGATTGATGGAAACATTGGCAGTAAATTAACTATGAAATATCCTGGAGTATATCTTATGGGTGAAAGAGCATATGGGGAAACACTATCTATTGCTTTTGCTGGTAAGGGACAACATCAAGATACAGGTGCAAAAATGGTTCACTTGGCACCAAATACTACTTCTAAAGTTACATCAAAATCTGTAAGCAGATTGGATGGGCGTTCTACTTACCGAGGAATGCTAAATGTGGCAAAGGGTGCTACTGGTGTAAAATCAACTGTAAGATGTGATGCATTACTATTAGATGACACATCAAAAACTGATACTTATCCTTACATGGAAATTA
>Ga0233434_1001294_pt1 | contig 25142 bp, 13 predicted proteins | sample SI_122_August201_4_FD_182738 | JGI IMG/M metagenome (GOLD analysis project Ga0233434, IMG submission 182738) | Seawater microbial communities from Saanich Inlet, British Columbia, Canada - SI_122_August2016_120_MG | ecosystem: Environmental > Aquatic > Marine > Inlet | place: Canada: British... | reverse complement strand
CATTCGGCCAGGCTTGGGGGGACGCGTACGCCTAGCAGACGCTGACTCGGTCGATCTGTCTGTCGATTTGCTTGGGACGCGTCCACCAGACCGCGGATCTGTCGCACGAAATCATTCATCACGGGCAGGCGATTGCTTGCCTCGTGGGCCGGGAAATACCTGCAGGAGCGCATGAAATCGAGCTCGAGTCCGTCCACGGAGTACCCCGTCAGGATTTCTTCGAGGATCGCCAGGCGGTGCTGGCGCACTTCTTCGTGGCTGTAGTCGAGGGCAACATCCTGCGAGCCGTCCTGCTGAATGATGCGCCACTCCGGGTGCTCACGCAGGATCGCCGGTGCCATGGCCTTGTACAGATCGCTGGCATGATGCACATCCGACATACGGATCGAGGCAAGAATCTTCTTGTCTCGTTGATGCACCTGATCGGTGACAACTTCAAGGATATCTGTGCCGGCGGCTACCAGCTCGTCGAGGGCGAGTCGGTTATGCAGTTGCGACTGCGACGGCACCGGACCCGCTGTCTGTACATAGCGTTCGCCGACGGTCGTCTCGTGATGGGTCTTGTCGGGGAAGGCCGTGCAGAAGGCGAAGATGTCGACATGACACTGCTGCAGAAAGAAATCAACCCATGAACGGATCGATTCGTCGACGCGGCCCGGGGCACAGTGGTGGAGCATCTGGATGCCATCGTCGTTGCAGATGATCAGTCGATCTCGCATATGGCCTCCAGCGGGCGTCAGGTTCCTGCGGTGCGCTCGAAGGCACGACCGGCGCCGTGGTCGGGTCGGGAGATCTCGTCTGCATAGATCCGTGAGCCCGTCTCGGTGGGATACTGCGTCGTCACACAGGCAGTGCACAAACTCTCATGGGGCAGTCCGATGGAGGGACCGACACTCTCTACTGGCAGATAGCGAAGCGAATCAGCGCCGAGGCGGTCCGCCATTTCCTGGCTCGCCTGCTCGAGGTCTTCGGGCGTGTAGTCCTTGCTGAGATAGTGGGGGGCAAACAACTCGCCAAGTGTCGACATGTCGATGCCATAAAAGCAGGGCGCGATAACGGGTGGAGAGCCAATACGCACGTGCACTTCTTTGGCATGACCCTCCTGGCGCGTGCGATGAATCAGATCGCGCAGGGTCGTCGAGCGCACGAGAGAATCCTCCACGAGGAAAACGCGTTTGTCCCGCATCACGCTCGGTAGCAGGGTGTATTTGCGCCGCACTTTCTGGGCGCGGTCCTTGCTCTCGATGAAGGTGCGCCCCACATAGCGGTTGCGCACGATCCCCTCGAGTGATGGCACGCCCGATGCATAGGCGAAGGCATCACCGATGGGCTTGGCCGTGTCGGGTACGGCAACGACGACACAGTCGTCACTCATCGTCACCGGTTCGTCTCGCGCCAGGTGCTCGCCCAGTCGCCGGCGGGCATCGTAGACGGTGCTGCCGTCTAGACTGGAGCTCACATGGGCAAAATAGACCCACTCAAAGAAGCAGTGCCGGTGTGGGCGAGGGTTGGTAAAGCGTTCCAGATGTATCTCGCGAGTGGCATAATCGACGCGGACCATCTGGCCAGGTTCGACATCGATGATCTCCTCGATTCCCATGTTGTGCAGGGCAACACTCTCGGAGGCGACGGCGAAGAGATCACCCTTGCGGCCATAACAGAGTGGCCGAAAACCAAGGGGGTCTCTGGCGGCAACAAGATCACCATCTGCATTCAAGAAAACGATGTTGTAAGCGCCGTCGAGGGTCTCTGTCAATTCCGAGAAAACATCGACGAGTGGAGGTTTGACCTCACCGCGCAGGGCGTACGCCACGTGGTGCGTAAGGATCTCCGTATCGACGCCGTGCACCATGTGGTAGCCGCGCTGTGTGGTCAGATGGTCGCGCAGTTCAGGGTAGTTGGCGAGGTTGCCATTGAACCCGAGGGAGAACCACTTCCACGTGCGGCTGTGATTGCGTTCGAAGGGCTGCGCGTATTCGACCTGATCGCGACCTGAAGTGGCATAGCGCACATGGCCAATGGCAGCGACGCCCGGATGTTCGCGGACGACGGCCTGCGCCTTGGCTTCGTGGGTCAGGCGAAAGACCTCACGAACTGAGCCCGTCTCCTTGTGTGTGCGCAGGCAATGCGGGTCCTCCGGGTTAAAAACCGTCATCCCTGCACCGAGCTGCCCACGATGCTGTAGATCCAACAGGGCAGGAGGGACTAAGGGCGACACGGAGACATCGGTTGATCGATTCAGATGATAAACGCCGACGACACCGCATTCGTCCGACGCCTTGTCAGGTAGATCGGTCAATAGGGGAGGGCTCCTTCCAGAGCATTGGTCACTGCCGGCAACTCATTCAACGACGCACAGAGTATCGACTTTCTGCGCCATCCGGCAAGACACAAAGAGCATCAGATACTTGACCCGAGATCCGGTTTTTGGCAGCATCACTGGTTGGATCTCTAGAGAAAATCGCGAATTCGGCGTTGGTCAAGGCTCTGATCAGCGGCTGCAACGAAACGGAATAGATTGCATATAGTAGACTGGCTGATCGTCGCCCTCCCTCTCGTCCTCGTCTTCTACGTCGCCATGAAGGCGCAGCACTTCGTCAGAAGTGTTTCTGATTTTCTCGCCGCTGGTCGTGTCGCAGGACGCTACGTCGTTGCCGTCGCCAGCGGTGAAGCTGGTATGGGCCTCATCAGCGTCGTGGCCCTCTTCGAAGCCTACTACAATTCCGGCTTTGCCTACTCCTTCTGGAATCAGCTGTATGTGCCGGTGGGCATGTTGATGACCCTCACAGGCTACTGCATCTACCGCTATCGAGAAACGCGTGCCATGACGATGGGGCAGTTTTTTGAGATGCGCTACAGTCGCGGTTTCCGCATCTACGCCGCGTCGCTGCAGTCGCTGTCTGGTGTAGTGAACTATGCCATCTTCCCAGCAGTGGGCGCCCGCTTCCTCATCTATTACTGCGACTTACCGCTGGAGACCAGCCTCTTTGGCTGGGTCTTTCCCACCTTTGCATTGGTGATGGCACTATTTCTGTCGGCGGCGGTCATCGTTGTCAGTCTGGGCGGTCAGATCACCATCATGGTGACCGACTGTATTCTCGGCATCCTTAGCTATCCGCTCTATGCCATCGTCGTGATCGCCATTCTGGTGAAATTCTCCTGGAGTGGTGATATGGCGCCGACCCTGTTGGATCGGCCAGCTGAAGAGAGCATGTTGAATCCCTTCGATATCGACAAGCTGCGCGATTTCAACATGTTCTACATCCTCGTCGGGCTCTTCAGCACCGTGTTCAATCGGATGGCCTGGTCTGGCACGCAGGGCTACAATGCGGCCGCTGTAAATGCACATGAGCAGAAGATGGGCGCCGTCTTAGGCACGTGGCGCGCGGGCTTCCAGACGATGATGATCGTCCTTCTCGCTGTGGCAGGCTACACACTCATGAACAATGATCGCTTCGCCGACCAGGCGTCCGAGGCTCGTGAGGAACTGACGTGGAAGGCCGTCAACGATGTGGCAAAAGACCCCGAGTTCGATGGTGTCAAACGCGAGTTGCGACACTATCTCGATACAGGTGAGGTCTCTGCCGATCTGGCACAGTGGTCGAGTGAGGAGCACTTCGAGGACAAGGACGAGAACGAGCCGCTGCGAGACATGGTCAAGGAAGCGCTGGCGTCACAGGACAAGAGCTCGGGGCAAACCTTCGGCGCTATCCATGACCAGATGCGCGTTCCGATCGCCTTGCGCCACATCCTGCCGATTGGCGTCACCGGTGTTTTCTGCGCTCTGTGTATTTTTCTGCTGATCAGCACCGACACGACCTATATGCACTCCTGGGGCAGCATCATCGTTCAGGATATTCTGCTGCCGATCAGGGGACGGCCTTTTACAGCCAAACAGCAACTGAAATTGTTGCGCCTGATCATAGCTGGTGTGGCGGGCTTTGCCTTCTTCTTTTCGCTGTTCTTCGCCCAGGTCGATTACATCCTCATGTTCTTCGCGATCACCGGTGCGATCTGGCTCGGTGGGGCAGGTCCATGCATTGTCGGTGGGCTTTACTGGCGACGTGGTACCGCGGCGGGGGCCTTCGCCGCGCTGACGGCGGGATCAACGCTGGCTGTCGGTGGCATCATCGCGCAAAAGACGTGGGTGGAACACATCTACCCGTGGTTGGAGGAGACGGCCAGACTTTCTGGTGTGCGTAGGGTCATCGAAGGCATGTCGCACCCCCTCGAACCGTATGTCGAGTGGCGCGTAGTGCCCGATAAATTTCCGATCAACTCTCAGGAGATCTACTTCATTGCCATGGTGATCGGTGTCGTCCTCTACGTCGGTGTTTCACTGCTGACGGAGAAGGAAACCTTCAACATGGAACGCATGCTGCACAGAGGAATCTACCGGCGTGAAGGGGAAGTGGAAGTCACCCATGACGCGATCACCTGGCGCACCTGGTATCGCACGTTTCTTGGCATCAACTCCGAATACACCAAGGGTGATCGTGTGCTCGCCTGGTCCGTCTTTCTCTATTCCATGCTCTGGGGTTTTGGCAGCTTCGTCGTGCTGACCATCTGGAATGCGATCACTCCCTGGCCCGATACATGGTGGGCGGAATGGTTCAAGATCTACAACCTCGTTGTGCCCGGAATCATCGCCGTCGTATCGACTGTCTGGTTCTCTATCGGTGGGACGATCGATCTGAAACGTCTGTTCCAGCGGCTGGAAGAAAAGGAAGAGAATATGCTCGATGATGGACGCGTTGTCGGCCACGTGAGCGCCGACGACGTGGCTCACGTAGACGAGGTCGAGCACGACAAGTAGATCTACTGGGGAGGCGATGGCCTTGAGTCAGTGCACCAGTCGTGTATGCGCGAAAGCTGAATACCACCCGAACCAGAAGGCGCGGTGTGCCGGGAGTCGTGGCAACGGCTCTTCACCTTTCAGGTAGAGGGCGTCCTCCTCGAGCCGCCAGGCGCGTCCATCCGTGTCCAGCAGACGGTCTTCATCAAGACGGTCGAATGTCGTTGCACCGGCGGCATACACACGATGCGCGCCAGATGCGTCGGTGACAATGACGATCGGCATCTGACCCAGGTGTTCATGCAGGACAGGGTTTTTGCGCAGATAGCGATCGGCAATCGCCAGGGGTTGGCCATCCGCCGACAGCAATCCGAGGATCTCGTCCTTGTTGCGCAGCCGCTTGTCGTGTTGAGGAATCTGGAACATCAGATCCTCTGTATCGAAGTATTCCCGGTAGGCAACACCTTCACCATAGTCCCGACTGTGACCCGTCTGCAGGGAGAGGACCTGTGTCTGCGGATGGCGCTCGCGCCAGGCTGACCACGTGGTGGTGACCACAGGATATCGTGGCAAGCGGATGCCACTGTCAGCGAGTGGGCCGAACACAGGTTCGCCCCACAATGTGCTCCACAGGGATTGGGTCTGCGCGTCGTACATCAGTTTGTTCGAACGAAAGAGGAAGCCACTGGTTCCCAGCAGGTGTCCGACGCTGTCTACGCGAGTTCCGTAGACGATCATCGTACCACACAGAGTGCAGTACACACCCGCAATGGGTTCCTCGGCGATCGTATCGGTGAACAATTCGTGCCACGCCAGGATCCGTTGTGGATAAGCGCGTGCCTCGCCATTGTGAACCAGACCAAACACCACATCCTCTTCATCAAGCCATCGATTCGCATCGGCCGCCGTCGTCATCGATGGATCACGAAGGGGGGGGATACCGTCCTGTTCGACACCACCCCAACGAACTTCATCAAGGCGGATGCGGGCAGACGGCAGCCATCGAGCGTTGAAATATCGACGGAAACGATGATCGATGACGGAGTAGAGGCGGCTCTTCATCTGCGCGTAGGCCGGAGGCAGTTCGGTCTTGTGGGTCCACACCCACTGCCACCAGGCCTCCACCTCAAAGCCAAAGTTCTGCGCCGTGTGTTTCTCAAGAAGCTTCACAATCTGTCCTGGTAACCTGGGGTCGCGCGCCAGGCGCATCGTTTCCAGCAACAGAGCCGTGGCATAGGGCTGCCACTGAGAATCGATCTGCGCCAACGCTTGCCGCCGAGCCTCCGGGGCCCCAATCACGAGAGTGAGATACGAGTCGGCAGGGAGCGAGTCTGTTGGCTCGGACGTCGCTGCAGGTGTCGCATGGATTGGCGCCGGGCGCAAGATGCCAACGACGAAGACCAGTGCACCTGCGAAGAGGAGGGGGAAGCTACCCATGGGTGTCGTTCCTTGGCGTCGACGATGGCTGAGTGAAGGGCCACCGTCGACGCTCAAAGGGGGGAGGCTACTCGGTCAGCATGAGCTTGCGGACGCGCACGCGACCCTCACCGAAGTGAGGTGTCGTTACGAGACGGGCGAAATACACACCCCCCGCGACATAACGTCCCATCTCATCGCGTCCGTCCCAGACCCGATGATGGACCCCCGCTGCGAGCGTCTCACTGACCAGATGCCTGACACGCTGTCCGAGTACGTCATAGATCTCCAGATCCACATGTCCAGGTTGTGGCAACAGCAGGGGGATCGTTGTGCTGGCGTTGAAGGGGTTCGGGAAGTTGGCATTCAGCTCAGCTTCCTTCGGTAAGCCAATCATCTCCTGCGCCAGAGCCAGGAGCTTGAATGCTGGCAGTTGCTGGCCGAAAGCATCGGAAAACAGGAAGAAATCTGAGAAGTTGATGAAACCATCGCCATTCAGGTCGTAGGTCTCATTCTCAGTCCAGAATGCCGCGGCAAAGAGGAAGAAATCGGGAAAGTCGACGACACCGTCGCCGTCGAAGTCAGCCGCCAGATCTCCAGTCACTTCGTCACTGATGGTCGCAGTGGAACTCACAGCGAGGAACAACTGCTCCCCATCAACGGGGCGAAAACCATAACGAACAATCTCGATCGCCGTCTCGCCGCTGAATTCCTCAAGGGTGACAAAACGCAACGTGCCGACCCATGCTGCCCCTTCACCGGCGCTGTCGCCGAGCAGGATGGACGTGCCGACGCCCAGTTCACCCGCACCGACACGAACCAGAGGCAGACCACCAGGGATGAAATCGCTGACGCCAAAACTTCTGGATACGAATTGTAGCTGCGTCGGATCGTATTGGATCGTTACGCTCCAACCCTGAATCGCGGGTCCGTCGATGAGATGGAGTTGCAGTTCGTACTCGCGTCCCGGTCTTGCATTGCGCGCAAGGTGAACCTGCTGATCACCTTCCTCGGGATCGAAATCGATCGTGATCGGGCTATCGGCAAGTTCGCCATCTGTGCCCGTACCAGCACCTAACAGCCATGCCTCGAAGTCGATGTAGCCACTCACACCGTCACCGTTGATGTCTTCAGCATCAGGACCCGCCAGCCACAGGTAAACCTGGTAGTCCGCCTCATCCACATCGCCACTGTCGTCAAAATCCTCGCCTTCCGAGAGGAACTGCTCGATGTCGAGTAGTGGTTCGCTATCGATTCCGCCAATCACGATCGCATCGATTACATCGCCGATGGGAGGGAAGTCGCGGCGTGGATGCAGGACAGATAGGTGAATCGGTCCTGCCACAAGATCATCTATCGTAGCCTGCGAGCCGTCCGCGAAACTCAGATCGACTTCACGAACCAGAGGTCGAAGGAAGGCATCGAATGTGTACAGCTCACCGTCTTCGATGCGGTCGAAGCGCCAGATTTGTGCGTCGGGTTCGTCTGGGAAGACGTTTTCCTCCACCATTTCGATGCGTGTCGCCACATTGGGATTGTCTGGATCATTGAAAACGCCGATCCACGTACCCGCCTCAAGCAGCGATTGTCCGACGCGATTGCCCTCGAGGTCGAACACATCCACGAGAGATGCCAGTTCGTACGTAGCCCCCGCGAGCCAGACAAACCCGTCCTCGTCGAGGAAGGCCAGGTCGACATCGGCATCCCAGCCGTCCGCAGGAAATTCGATATCCGGACCGCGGCCGATATAGGAGACAAAATCGCCTACATCCGTGTGGGCGATTGAATACTCGACGATGTCGCCCTGTCGCAGATCGCTCAATGGGAAGGCATCATCAGTTACGGCGTCATAGAGTTCGGCATCAGACAAAAGCGGGCGGATGAGATCACCCACATACAGGGAGCCGTCCTCCACGGACCGCACAAAGGCATGGAATGTGCCATCGTCGGTGATGATCTCGAAGTCTGGATCGACATGGATCACACTGGCATAGAACACTTCCGGATCAATCGATGGCTGCGCCTCCACATAGATCGCATCATCAACGTTGAGTCGGTCAACGGTCATCGGTTCGCCATCGGCGCCGAAGATCTCCCCTTCCACGATCAATTGGATTCGACCGAATCCGACATCTCTCGCCTCCGGGTCGATGTAGTCGATGCTGGCGACACCATCCCACTCGCCGAAGAATTCGGTGGGCTCTGAGGTTTCACCGCCGTCACCACTGCCGGTGCCGAAGTCTGCTGGATCAATCTCGACGCCGACGATGACATCTCGCCACAAGATGACTTCCCAGACGGGAGGTCGCTTGATCGTCAAGCGTACAGGCCCACCTGGGATATCGTCTCGTGTCGCCGGCTCGCCATTGGCAAAGATGACGTCTGCGTCACGTGTCAGCGCCAGGGGGTAAGGGTTGAGGGTCCGCAGCACACCATTGTCGTAGCCATCAAAATTCTGCATCCACCAGATCTCTGGATCTGCTAATTGCTGCCCTGGTTCGAGTACTTCGACCCGCGTTGCCCGTAACTGATCACTGGCTGCCTCGGGATCCACGAGAATCGCCAAAGGCGCTGCATAGTCGATGGTCGTCGGATCGATGGGCTCACCGGCGGCGTCGAAGAACTCCGTTTCTCCTATCTCGAAGTCGGGTCCATAGGTCCATACGAGATTCTCGCCATCGATGAAGGCTAACTGTGTGTCCTCATACAGAAATTCAGGTTCGAGGTTTCCCACATCCGTCGGATTGACGACGAATGCGGCGAGATAGTCACCCAGATCCGTATGAGCGATGACGTAGTCCACGATCGCTCCGGGTTGCAGATCATCGAGACTGAGCAACTCTCCTGTTTGCCCATCGGCGATTTCGATGTCATCGAGTAGAGGGCGCACCCAGTCGCCGATGATGATCTCGCCATCGAGCACTTCGCGTACCGTGCCGCCGTAGGAGTCCTGCGTGTCTTCCACACCGTCAGGATGGACGAAGATCTTGCGTGCATAGATGACATCTTCGTCGCTGGCTCTGTCGCCACGAATCAACACACCATCTGCCGCTTGCAGATCATCGAGACTCAACAGATTGCCCGCAGGGTCGACGATGTCACCCTCGACGACGACTCTGGCCCGGCCAAAGCCGATGCCCTTGATGGGGTCGATGATGTCGAGACTGGCGATGCCTGACCATTCACCGAAGTATTCTGTGGGTTGCGGTGGTGGGCCCTCTTCGCCTCCCTCGCTGCCTTCACCGAAGTCGACCGGATCGAGCAGGACATCGACGATCACTTCATTGCGCAGCACAGTCTCCCTGTCGGACGGCCCAAGAATCGTCAACCGCAATGGACCGTGAATGTCGGCCACCGTCCCCGGTGCGTCGTCGTTGAAGATCACTGTTGCATCTGCGGCGAGATTGCGTGGGAAAGGTTCCAACGTTCGCAGGATGTCATCTGTCAGACCGTCCCAATGTTGAAACCAGACGTTCTCGCCCTCGGGATAGACCCCCGGTTCGAGTACTTCGACGAAAGTGGCAAACAACTGCGGTGTCTCGACGGTGGGATCTACGTGAATTGCCAGGGGCGTAGCATAGTCGATCCCAGCGGCATCGACGGGTGCGCCATCTACACCCACGACATCGGCCGTGGAGATGTCGAAGTCGGGGCCACGTGTCCACACGGTGACATCGTTTTCAACCCAGGCGACGTCCACATCTTGCGTGTGGATGGGACCTTCTTCAGCAAACTCAGTCTCTGGATTTACAACAACTCGACTGACGTAGTCGCCGACATCCGTTTGAACTACTGTGGCTTCGACGAAATCACCCAACTGTAGATCGTCGAGACTCAGAATCTCCCCTGTAGAACCATTGATGAATTCGACGTCATCAAGCAGCACGCGAACGCCGTCGCCTATGAAGATGTCGTCTCCCTCCACGCCACGGACGGTACCCCATGTCGAGGTCTGCGTATCTGGGAGGTGATTGGCATTCCGCAGCAGTGTATGAGCAAAGAACACATCGCGCGTGGCATTCACTTGACCTTCGACAAACAGGCCTTCACCGTCATTCAGTTCGTCGAGGGAATACAGATTCCCATCCGGATCGGATATGTCGCCACCGACGACAATTCTTAAGCGATCAAGACCGATGCCTTTGATGGGATCGATGACATCAAGGACACCAAAGTTCGAATACTCGCCAAAGAACTCCGTCGGTTGTGGTGGAGGCTCGCCATTGGAGCCAAAGTCGAGTGGATCGATGATGATCCACTCGATTACCTCGCCAATGAAAGGGAACAGGGCATCACGGGGTGCGAACAGAACACGATTCGGCCCCGGGCCGACGTCGGCAAGCGTCGCGACCGACCCATCATCGAAGGTGATGTCCGCCTCACGGACGATAGGCCAGCCGGTCAAGGTGAAGGTGTGGAGTTGATCTGCTCCGACGCGATCGAAGCGATCCTGAAATGAATCTTCATCACCCAGGTAGATCCCCTCTGGGACCGTCTCCAAATGCACGACCTCGTCCGTATTCGGATCGAGTGTGATCAGAATCTGTGTCTCCGAAGTGATGGAGTTGACATCGATCGAATTGCCATTCTCATCGATGACGGTCACCCCAGCCGCAAGTGTCCATACTGGACCGGTAAGCCATGCTGCACCGTCGCGAACAAAGGCAAAGTCGATATCTGTCACGCGTGGCTCGGGCAGATCGTGACTTGCAACTCGCGTGAGGGCGGCCACGTAGTCGCCCAGATCCGTCTGGGCAATCAGAAACTCTACCTGATCCCCCGACTGTAGATCTCCCAGAGTCAAGGACTGGCCCGTCTCGATGTCGAAAACCTCGATGTCGTCCAAATACGGTCTGGGGTGTTCACTGACGATCAGGTCGGGACCATCGATGGCGACGAGGAAGGCGCGGAAACTGGTGCCCTGTGCTTCACCCTCCCAGTTTGGATCCTGCTGCACGTGGTGGGCGTAGAACAGGCTCGGATCGATGGAGGCGGTTGCTTCGATGAAGATGGTTTCGCCCGGGCGCAGATCATCGATGGAGATCGCCACGCCATCTTCATCGACAATGTCTCCCTCGATGACCACACGCTGTTCGCCGAAGCCGATCTGTTCTTTTCCCTCATCGGCAAAAGCGATGGTGGCGATGCCCTCATACTCGCCGAAGAACTCCGTCGGCTGAGGCGCTGGCTCGCCACCTGTGCCGAAATCGACGGGATCGATAATCACGTGTTCGATGAAGTCGCCGAGATGGGGAAAGTTGTAGCCCGGCACAGTGACAAAGAGCCGCACCGGTCCGGTGGGAATACTGGCGATGCTCGCTGGTGTGCCGTCGTCGAATTCGATCACCGCCTCCCGGGCGATGGGACGTGGATAGGGTGCGAAAGTGAAGAGTCGATCGCCCTCGACTCTGTCAAAGTGAAACAGGCCGACATTTGGGTTACTCGAGCCCATGTCGACGGGTAGAACCTCAATGGCCACGGCCAGGCCCTGGTCCTGGTCGGACCACTCCACGGCAATCCATGCCTGGGGGGCTATGGAGCCGACGGCAATGGTATTGCCATTGGTGTCGGTAACGGCGGCGCCAGGATCGATGACGAATTCATTGCCAATGTCCCACAGACGATCCTTGTCGTCCACGAAACCAACATGCTGGTCGCGAATTTCGGTGTCGGGACCCGGGTCGAAATCAGGATTGCGGCTGATACTCACGATCCGCTCACCCACGTCTGTCTGTGCCACGACAAATTCGACGAGATCACCCGAAGAAAAATCTGTCAGAGACAATACCAGCCCTGTCGCGGCATCGATGTAGTCGGCTCCACTCCAGACTTGCTTCCAGGGATCGCCAACACCCAGTTCATCGCCATCGATCCAACGAATTTCCGCCCAGAAGCCCGTTCCCGATTCGGGGTTATAATCAACCGGTGGGTCAGGCTGAATGAGCGACGCATAGAAGAGATTCACATCGACAGAAGGGGTCGCTTCGATGGCTACCCAGTTGCCGATCTGCAGACCGCCGATGCCGATCGAGTTGCCATCGCCATCGATGACATCTCCTTCGACGACGACTGTGGCGCCGCCGAAGCGGACCATATCGTCTTCCACCTGATCGAAGAAATCGTGACGTATCTCTTCGCTGAAGAACTCGGTCGGCTCTTGCGCTGGCGCTCCGGGTCCAGTGTAGTCGGGTGGATCGACGGTGAGGGCACTGATGACATCGCCATAATACAAGCGACCGTGGGGCGGGTGGTTGACGACGAGGCGAACGAAACCGCTGACTACGTCGCTGCGGTTCGCCGCTGATCCATCGCCGAAAACGAGATCTGCATCGCGAGCGAGCCGCCGCAGATGCGGATCAAAGGTCGTCATCTCCACGCCACTGTGGACGGCGTCGAAACGCTGCAGCAATACATCGGGATCCGTCGGCCACTCGGCACCATGGGCCAGAATATCCACACGATGGGCGGTAGGAATCTGTCCACTCGATGGATCAGTGAACTCGATGACGATTTCGGCTTCGAAGGGGATCGCCGCCGGATCGATGGCTGCGCCGAATTCGTCGAAGAAGTCGGTGCCTGTCACATCGAACGTGGGCCCGAAGGTGCGCAGAATCCCGTCTGCATCCTGCATGAAAGCGAGTTCGACATCCTGGTCGAAGGTTTCACGGACGTCGTCGGACAGGTCCGGTTCGCGGGCGAGGCGGGTGACAAAGTGGCCAATGTCGTACATGCCGACGGTGAACTTCACCAGTTCGCCTGACTGGAAGTCGGCGATGGCCTGAGTCTGACCGCTGGCTTCGCTGACGAATTCGGTATTGGTCAGGAAGGGGCGAACAAAGTCACCGATGATGATGTCGCTACCATCCAAACCGCGAATGATCAGATCGATGACCCCTTCTTCAGGCTCCGTGCCGCCACCGACGAAAATTGATCTCGCATACACGGTGCTGTAATCACGACTCAACTCGCCCTTGACCTGAATTCCCTCGCCCTCAACCAGTTCTCCCAGTGTCAGATCGCCACCGGCACTTTCGATGTTGGTCTCGACAACGACACGAAAACCTTCGCCGCCGAATCCTTTGGCGTCGATCACGTCGACGAATCCAACATCAGTCCACTCGCCCTCAAAGGCGGGCAAGCTTCCCGCATTGCCCGGTGCGGTCGGTGATTGTTCTGGATTTGCGTCGCCTGTAGACCAGAGTCCATCCCAATCGCCCAATTCCTGGCCATTGGTGAAGCCATCGCCATCGGAATCGATCGTCGCCAGCAGATCACTCCACTGGACATCTCCACTGGCGTCGACAGACGTCAGGAAACTCTCTACATCCGTGCCAAAGGCATTGCGTGAGCCACCTCCAGAGGGATTCACATGACATGTGGCACAACCGAGGGTCTGACCGTGTGGAACCTGATCGACACGATGAGAGCGCGCCATCAGTGGGCTGACGGAGGCCAGCGCCAGTGAACTGACTATCAACCACACACACAGACGCGGGGGAAGGGCCGTACGCATATTGTCTATTCCTGGAGGTGGTGTCGGCAGGATTCGGGCCTGTGGTCCACTGATGTAGGATCGTGGTCCGATACCAATCATGATGTTACGAAGCGGTTCGCGGTGTTGACGGTCAAGCGGCTGTAGTCTCGAGCGGTTGAGACCATTGAAAACACTACAGTTACGCCAGCCTGCAAAAGGTGTTTCTGCTCACAACCGTTCAGCCCAGGCCAGCAATTGATCGACGTAGGTCCGCGCCGCGAACAGGCGGCAGCCTGCGTCGCCCACCAGGCCTCGAGCCAGGACGCCCTCCTGGTCCCACATTCGCCCCATTTCGACCCTGTCCAGACCCCGAAACGTCGACGTTGGATCATGAGCGAGTCTTGCGGCCCACCACATGACCTCGACGAGGTGGACATAGGTGGAAGACTCGTAGTCGACGCCCACCATCAGGATTTTCACATTCAGGTCCAACGCTTGCATCATGGGCGACCTGTCGCCATAGGTCTTGCCCCAAGGCTCACGATCCCAAGGTGACGACATGCCAGTCTGAGACCGATGGCCCGACACGAGGCTCGGCGCATCGCAACCCTGGGCAGCGACGGAATGGGAATAGTGGTCTGAGCGGGCCGTTTCGGGCATCTGGCGAAAGGCCTCTGTAAGCCAACCTACTGAGGACGGAGTCTGTTCAACATCCCAACGAGCAGCGCGCTCATCCTGGGAGCCGACCAGATTGAAGGAGGGCATCAGAACGCGACCGTCCAGTCCGACCGCATCATGCAGGGCGCCGATGACCGTGTTGGCACCCCCCTCGACGTGGCCGAGACTCCGGAACGAGGAGTGCACGAAGAGCGTGTCAGCGTCCACTACACCCAACTGACGCAGATCGTGATGAAGTGTTGCTCGCGTATGCACTCCACTATCCTTGCTATGATCAGAAAACAGGAGAGGGCTCGATGGTCGACTCAACAGACATGGATCGCCTGCTGCTCAACGGTGTATGGGAGTTTACACCCGGCGCCGACGGGAACCCACCCGCAACCGGTTGGTTGCCCATGCGGGTACCACATCGATCGCGTGAATTCGAGGAGGATCCACCAGAATCGGGCTGGTATCGCACGACCTTGCGTATTCCCGCACACTGGGATGTGCAGGGGCTCGGATTGGATTTGGAACGTGTGCGCCACTATGGGCGACTCTACCTCGACGGCGAAGCCGTGGCGGATCACCACCACATGCGTCTGCCCTGGCGCGTGGATCTGAGCGCGTTGCTGCGGCCCGGACACGATCACGAGTTGATGATCTATACCCACAACTGCACCGGTAGCTATGCCCACCCAGACTCCTGGGTGGTTGGCGAGGCCACCCAGCAGGCCCTGGATACGCTGTTCTGGTTCACGAGCCCATCGACGGTGGGCATCGAGTCTGACGTGTGGCTCACACGCAGGTCTGATCTCCGTATCGAGGATGTACACGTGATCACCTCGGTGCGAGACCAGAGGATTCGCGTCGAGGCGAGGGTGATCAACGAGACTCGAGCAGCCATCAAGCAGACGCTGAGATGCCGCGTGGAGCGAAACGGCGAACTGACATTGTCGCTGCCCGCATGCCAGGTCGATGTCGAGGCTGAAACGATGCAGGACATTGTTGTGGAGGCGTCCTGGGATGATCCGGTCCTCTGGGGCAGACCACCCTATGGTGAGCCGGTGCTGTACTTCCTGCGAGCGACGATGGGCAACATCGAATCGACGACGCGTTTCGGTTTCCGAGAGATCTGGGCCGAGGGTGATCAACTGCTGCTCAATGGACACAAGCTCATGCCGTGGGGGGATCATACGTTGCCCTATGTCTACGAGCGGCAGTGGCTGACGAGGAAGTTTCAGGAACTCGCCGAAGCCAACATCAGCATTGTTGAACACCACCGATACGATCCACCCCAGGTCCTGTACGATGTGGCCGACGAGATGGGCGTCTTCGTCGTTGGCGCCAACTTCTGTGTCGGCACGGGGCAGGTACCGCGGGGAGAGACGACTGCAGCCGAACTGGCCTTGATCATGGCGACGCACCTGACTGTGGCTGACCACTGGATCAGGCGCTCGCGAAACCATCCATCCATCCTGTTCTGGGACATCACCGATGCGCGTGACCCCGACTTCTGCGTGCCGCTGCTAAGGAAGGTCAAAGAGCTTGATCAAACACGCATTGCGGAGGTCACCTTTGAGCCCCACACGGCTGATAAGGAGTTGATCGATCTCATCGACTGTTACCGCCTCTTCAGTGGTCTGGCGACGATCCAGGAGGCCATCGAAACGATCCGAGCTGAACTGCCTGCCAAACCGATTCGCGTCGGCGAGGCGGGGATCTTCGACGGCGCCGAGTGGGGCCACGACGAGGAGCCAACGCTGACGGACGGCTGGGAGGAGTTCCTGCTACGTATTCCAGATCTCAAGGTGCACGGGCTGCAGACCTTCTATCTGGCGGATATGGACTATAGCGTGTTTTCCCGACAGGTACCCGGGATGCTGAGCGCCGCACTGGATCTGGACATCCACTGGCCGTCGCAGAGTGGCGCCGATGCCCGCATCGATCCATTCGGTGCAGGCTCGCAGCAAGCGTGGGGCAAGGCAGCGCTTCTGCTCAACTGGTGTGATCCTTCGCAACCCATCTCACAACCGACAGCCACCCGTCGCTGGTCGCGGGATCTATTTCGTCGTTGGACGGGTCGCGACGTGGGGCCCCTCAGTGAGACTCGCGTTCCGGAGGTTCTCATCAGAGTGATGCACGCCGGCATACCGGTTCCGGCGGCACAGGTCTTCGTGCGTGCCATGGACGGACAAGGACTATCAGCCTACGGTGTGCAGGCCGATGATGCAGGGACGAGCTGGTTTGTCTTACCAGAACCCGGACGATACCGCTTCGAATGCGGTGATGCGTGGATCGATGTGGAAGCGATCTGTCAGCCTGTGGTGGCACCGCCTGGTTACGAACATGTGCAGTGTGAGCAACTGGAGCTGCCCTAGGCCTGGTGGCCCTCGAGTGATGCACGGACCGCGTCGATGGGTAGTTCCACGCGCTTGCGGTCGAGGAAGTTGCTCACCACTGAGTAGCCTGCCGCACTCAGCGTATCGAGGGCCTGCACAAAGTCAGCGGCGACACGTTCCGGTTTATGGGCATCGGCACCGATGACCACGGGGATCCCACGTTCATACATCTCACGCAGAATCTCAGGACCCGGATTCATCTCGGGGACCACCTTATTCAGCCCCGACGTATTCAATTCCATCGCCGTACCTGCTGTGGCGATGCGGTCCAGTGCAGCGCAGATCGTGTCCATCAATCGTGGCAGATCATATGCCTCTGGCTCGATGTTCTTGATCAGGTCGGGATGCCCCAACGTATCGAAGAGTCCACTCTCGGCGGCCAGTGCCAGGTGTTCGAAATACGTGCGCTGAAACTGTTCGATGTCACCGAGATGAAAGCGCTCTTTGTATTGCGGTAAATGAGGGTGCACTGAACCCAGTACATGATTCAGGGGCGCCATGGTGTGCAACTCTTCAAGCCATGGCTCCATTCCGGGGACATAGTCGCTCTCGAGCCCAAGCCGTACATCTACCCGCCCCCTCCACGCCTGCGCTGCTTGATCAACGAGATCCACATACTCACCGAATTCGTCGACACTCATGCGCACTGTCGGTGACCAGCCGTCGTTCGTCGGGTTATGGCAGGTGACGACAATGCCCTTCAAGCCTCTTTGCTCAGCAACCTGGGCATAGTCCTCGGGCTCGCCAAAGGCATGATGACACATGGGGGTGTGCATGTGCATCTCGTAGAGCATGGGGGCGTTGGTCTGGAGGGCGCTCAAGAGGATTCCCCCTGGGCGAAGTAGATCGTGTGTCCATCGGGGTCTTCGACGACGAACTCCGACAACCCCCAGGGGCGCTCGGTGATCGGCAGAGCGATGGTGATATCTGCTGCCTTGATCTGATCAAAACTCGTCGCCAGATCATCTACGGTGATATGCAAGTGTAAATGCTCTCCCCGGCGAACGAACTCGACACTTGGATCGGTGTCATCCACAAGTTTCAGGTGAAGTCGATGCTCTCCATGGTCCACGGCAGCATAGAAATCTTCGAAACGAAAGGCGAGGGTGAAGCCGAGTGTCCTGGTGTAGAAGGCAATCGAACGCTCAAGATCTGTCACACGAATCTGGCTGGCGATTTTCTGAATATTCATCACTCACTTGCTCACACGCTGTCAGAGGTGGTTTTTCTGCCGTGAAGATGTCCGGACACTGAAGCAGGTCAGGTTTCAGCTCACACGCAAGAGGTCGTGACAAATGGACAGCATGTATCCCATGTCGATCTGGAAGACAGCCAGACCAGAGGATGTCGGCATGGACAGTGGCAAATTCGCCGCGTCGCGACAGTGCCTCGATATGCTTGTTCCTGATAAACCATACCGCGTGGCGATTGTGCGCCACGGCTATCTCGTGGCTGAGTGGCTTCGTCAGATGGAGGCAACGCAGGAAGTCCACATCGCCTCGGCGATGAAATCTGTGCTGTCGAATATGCTCGGTATCGCCATCGAAGAAGGCCGTATTGGCAGTGCGGATGACCTCGTCGTCGATCTCTTTCCAGAGATGATGGATATCCCTCCCGGTCGTGGTCCCAAGGAGGGTCGGTATGCCTTCGAGGCCAATCGCGGCGCGACCCTGCGGCATCTCATCTGCAATGTCTCCGGCTTTCTCAAGCCAGGGGAGGAGCCCGGGGCCGTATTCAACTACCAGACAACGGGCATGTGTCTTCTCATGCATTGCATAGAGAGGGCCTACGGTCTCTACGACATCGACGATCCGGAAGGCTCTGCCAAGATGGGTGGTTTGTTCAAGGACAGGATTGCTGGTCGAATAGGTGCAGCCTGGCAATACAATGCGGGTTCGCAGAAGATGGCCGAGTCAGCCCGGGTCGACGTGTTTGGCTGGGGAACGAGTATTCGAACCACCTTACACGATCACGCGCGGATGGGTTGGCTGTGGTGCAACGATGGCGCGTGGGCGGGTGAGCAGATTGTACCTGCCAAGTGGCTACGTGCCTCGACTCGTGTGAATCCCTTTCTGCGTGATGCAGAAGAGCCGGCCATGCGACGATATGGGCACGGTTTCTGGAGCAACGAATTCGGCCAGTTGTGGCCCGACCTGCCACGGGATGGATTCACATCCTGGGGTGCGGGAGGAAACTATGCGATCTGCTTCCCGAGTCTTGAGCTCAGTATCACGATGAATCCCGTCGATTTTGACGGGCAGACCCAGCCCTATGAGACGATGTCCGCTGCCTGGCGCTTTCAACAGCAGGTGCTGACACCTATTCTGAATTCGATTCGCTAGCGGTTTGCCTGACATTCGATCCACCTTTAGACGATCCGGAGAATCTGTGCGAGTATTGAGCAACCTTTGCGTCTGCGCCCTGTTCAGTGGTATTGCTGTCAGTGAACTCGCTGCTGCCACTGAATACGACTGTGGTCCCTTCTTGTTGCAGCCTGGCCCGGCTGCGATGACCATTGTCGTCGATCACGCCGAGCCAGTCGCAGCGACGCTGACATGGCAACGTGCTGACGGCAAAGGCAAACGTGTTACGGCGACGCATGATGCCGATCGTCATCACATCTTCGCCCTCGATGGACTCAAGCCGGACACGCGTTACACCTACCGATTGCAGGGAAGCGGACTCGACAGTGGCGAGCGCGAATTCCACACGTTACCCGAGAGCCCTGCTGCCTACCGGTTTCTTGCTCTCGGTGACGTACGCTCCCTCCCCGATGTGTGGCACAAGGTGTCGCAGCGAATCTACGAGAACGAGTCCGATGCCCTTTTCATCGTCGGTACCGGCGACTATCCCGCCGATGGCAGCCAATATGATCAGTGGATCGATCAATTTTTCGATCCGGCGCGCGATCTGCTTGGGAGAATTCCCTTGTGGCCAGCGATTGGCAACCACGAACGGACGCGTCAGTTCGTCACGGTGCCGCCCACGCCTGAACAGGCGGAGCGTTCACACTACTTCAGTCTCTTCGAATTGCCTGGCAACGAACACTGGTATCGTGTCGACTATCAGTATCTGACCTTGCTCATCATCGACAGCAATTCGCAACTGGCCCCCGGATTTGAGCAATACGAGTGGTTGCACGAGCAGTTGCGTTCGTCCAGGAATCGTTACACGGTGGCGGCCTTTCATCATGCCCCTTTGACCTCCGGTCCACATGGTCGCCGGCAGCCGGATGGCACACCACGGGAATGGCCCGTCGATCAGGGTCAGCGATTCCTCATGCCGCTGTTTGAGATGTATGGTGTCGATCTGGTCCTCAATGGTCACGATCACATCTACGAGCGCTCTGCCAAGGACGGCGTGACGTATGTCGTGACCGGTGGTGGCGGTGCACCGCTCTACCAGATCAACAGTGCAGAAAATCGCTATCAGCAGGTTGCCAAGTCGACGAATCACTACCTCGCCATCGATGTGACAGCGGCGAAGATGGAAGCAACGGCGATTGATGCTGAGGGTGAGATCATCGATCAGTTTGTCGTCCCCGTTGGTCGAGCCACCCGCGACCGTATGAACTCGGGCTGGTCGCAGCAGCTGATGGGAGCGATCGAGTTCTCACGCGAGGGTGAGCAGTCAAAGGTGGTGCTCATGAATCCCTTGGATTTCGATGTGGAGCTGTCACTGGCAGTAGAGGGTGCAGCCACCAAGGATGTCAGGGTGCCGAGTGGTGGCGTGGCCGGTGTCGCCATCGATGTCATCCCCTCTCAGGAAGATCTGGCCCGGCCGGCGTGGCGAGGGGCGATTTCTCTGCCGATGACGGTGGCTCTGCGTGGCGAAGGAGATGGGATTCCTCTGGACGTCACGATGCAGGATCAGGCTGTGCTGCGAGAGGCCTTCTACAATGTGTCGCCGATGGACACACCGACTCTCGATGGTGACCTGGCTGAATGGTCCCAGATCAGTGCAATGATCATCGATGCAGAGTCACGCACGATCGTATCTGCTGCTAACTACGCTGGCAATGCTGATATGACCGCCTATGTGCAGGCCGGTTGGTCTGCTGCGGGTCTGCACCTGAGTTTCCGTGTTGAGGATGAAGATGTTGCCAATTCACCCGGCGCGTCACCTTGGGGAGTCGATGGTGTCGAGATCTACATCGATGGTCGTGCCGAGTCTGCACGCACGGCATCGTACGATGCGCTCGTGAGTCAGAATGTGCTGCCTGCTCTACGTCCGGATGACGCAGTGGAGGGCACAAATGCCTGGAAGGAGGGGTTCCTCTGGGCGGCGAAACGGCACGACGGTGGCTATACACTGGAGATCACGGTCCCTTTCTCTCAGATCCGGGGAGACACACAGGCACGCCCCGCAGTGGGTGACATCGTGCGTTTTGATGCGATGATCAACGATCTCGACGACGGCCGAGTCTCGCACCATCGCTTGTGGTCTACCGGTGGGGCGTCACGAGATCCTTCAGGCTTCGGACAGCTTCTGCTGGTGGAATGAGGGATGCCATGACGCAGACGATCATTCGCGCCGGTCTTCTCGCCGATGGCCGCGGTGGGGTGCCACGCAAAGATCAGGCTGTTCTTGTCTCTGCTGGCCGGATTGTGGCAGTCGATGCGGTTGGCGCGATCACCGGGCAGGCTGCACCTGGGGCGAAGACGATCGACCTCGGAGATTCCTGCCTGAGCCCAGGGTTGATCGATGGGCACACACACCTGAGCCTCGCAGGGGACGGTCGCCCCTATTCTGAGATGTTTTCCGAGACCGACGAGATGATGGTTCTGACGGGGGCAATGAATATGCACCGTCACCTGCAGGCGGGGATCACGACGATCCGTGAACACGGCGCACGAAACAAAGTGGGCTTTACCCTGAAGCAGGGGTTGAGTCGAGGGCTTATCCCCGGTCCGCGAATGCAGGTGTCAGGGCGGCCCATTACCTGTACTGGCGGCCACTTCCACATGTGCAATGAAGTTGCAGATGGCGAGCAGGAGATCCGACGCAGTGTACGCCGCCTTGTGCATGAGGGAGCCGACTATATCAAAATCATGGCCTCTGGCGGTGGCACGGAGGGCACGATTCCAGGAAGAGCTTCCTATTCAGAAGCGGAGCTGCATGCCGCCGTACACGAAGCCCAGCATTTTCACCGTCTGACAGCTGCTCACTGTCGAGCCTCGGAGTCGATGGTGAATGCCGTGAAAGCCGGCATCGATCTGATGGAGCACGCCGAATTTCTAGATCCCGATGGCGAACTTCGTTTCGATCCGAAGTTGGCCGAGATGATGGCCGAGTGCGGCATCTGGATCAGTCCCACATTGCAGGCCTGGTGTCGCTGGCCGCAGATCACACAACTGCGTCGTCGTCGCGATGATGGCAGTGCAGCCGGCGCGGATCTGAAGATGCTCGAGTCTCTGGAGGCACGCGCCCAGGGGCGGCTCGATGTGATGCGCCAATTGCTGGACTACTGCATGAAAGAACGGATTGTGCCAGGTACAGATTCCGGTGTGAATGATCTCGCCTTCGGTCACCTCGACTACGACCTGGAGTTGCTCGTAGAAGTCGGTTTCACACCGGGTGAAGCATTGGAGGCAGCAACGCGGATCTCCGCCGAGGCGATCGGTCTGGCGGATGAACTTGGTACGATCGAAGTGGGCAAGGTCGCCGACCTGGTCGCTTTCGACGGAGATCCGACACGGGATGTCAGCGCCGTGAGTCGTGTCGTCGCTGTGTTTCAGGCGGGAGAGCGGGTGAAGTAGCCTTCCCCTCTCTACGCCTTGGGGACAATCTTCCCCGCAAAGGACTGTGCCACAATCTTGCCGTCTTTCACGACAAACGTGTCTGTGCCCAGCTCGTAGGAGTTGTCCGCCGTTTCAGCCGTCCACGTGATGAAGGCACAGTCGCCCTCTACGGCTTGACAGGTCATCTCGAAGGACGCGCCGGGCTTACCGAATTCGGCAATCAGTCCCTCGAAGAGCGGACGGATCTGATCGATGCCCTTGAGTGTTCCCAAGGGCGTGAAAAAGATGGACTCCGCCGTATAGTCGGAGAGGATTCCGTCGAGGTCACCTTCTCCAAAACATGTCAGGTGATGGGTCAATACATCTTCGGTTGTAGCCATGGTTCTTCCTTCGAGTGAGAGTTAGTTGTTAGAGGACGAGGTTACCGCCGGGATTCATGTGAAGGGCTCCGCATCGTCAAGTATCGCGGATCGAAACTCGCTGCTCCCCAAGATAGTCCCCGGCAATACGCCTTCCCCTTGGCACGTATACATACGCCTCCGTCCACGCCGAAACGAATCCACAGCGTATCGCCACCGACTGCGAGCGCAGGTTGGACAAGTGTGTCGAGTAGTAGGGCACGCGGCCGGCACGCAGCACGGCGCGCGTGCACTGGCTGACGATCGCTGCACCAATGCCAGCCCCCTGATACGACGGCTGGACATCGACGCCAATCTGCCACATCTGCTCGTGGTCGGCGCTAGCGGCTGCAAGGGCGACGACCTCACCGTCCTTGCGTGCCGTGACGCCAACCATATCGGGACGCTCCGTGTTGCCACGGTCACCCAGGGCATGCTCGAAGGGTAGGTCGTATAGTGCATCCATCGCCGGGCCCGGTTGCACGCACTCGATTTCTACAGCCATCGGTGGCTGCACCTCACGCCACAGCTCCTGGGCACATACGTAGCGGTGTTGCGGGCCAGCGAAAGGCTGACGGGAGCGTTGTACGTGGCGTTGGATCCGTGACAGGCACTGGGTCGCGAAGATGTCATCGCGGCTCAGGCCGCGAACCAGGCGCCGGATCCACTGCACCCATTCGTCGCTGACTGTCACCACGACGCCGACGCCGAAGGTCGTCAAGCTCAGATGCGGGCGACCCAGATGAAAGGGCATCCGGTCTGCGTGCAGGGCGGCCGGCACGATGGTGACTTCATCACGTAGCAGATCATCAGGTGAGCAGGCATTGGTGGCGGCGACGATGGTACGTGCCTGTGCCAATGCACCCTTACGAGTCTGGAAAGCCCTGTCTGTCATCGTCAACCCTCTAAGACGTCTACTCTTGCGAGAGGCCGTCATCGCCATGCCATAGACTACGCATCTGGACACTCGACTCGAGCAATTCGCTCAATGTTCCCGTGGCGCTGATGCGCCCCTCGTGCAGTAGGATGATCTGGTCGGCGCGCTGCAGGGCGGGTCGACGATGGGACACGACCAGGCAGGTCTGCTGGCGCGTTTCGAAGAGTCGTTCCCACAGGAGGCGCTCAGTCTGCACATCGAGGGCAGAAGACAGGTCGTCGAAGACGAAAAGCTCGGCCTCGCGGACAAACATCCGCGCTGCCGCTGCCCGCTGTATCTGTCCACCTGAAAGTTTCACACCGCGCGGCCCTACAATGGTATCAAGACCTCGTTCGAGGGGTGGAATATCCTCCTCCAGGGCACCCATGCGCACTGCCGTGTCGACCATCTGATGCTCCTCCAGCAGTCCGAGCAGGATGTTGTCGCGCAAACTCTCACTGAACAGCCGCGGTACCTGTGGTGTGTAGGCGCAGCGAGGGGGTAGGAAGAAATCCTTCGGTTCCTCAATCTGGTCGCCATTCCACAGGATCTGACCGGAAGTCGTGGGCACGATACCCAATAGCGCGCGAACGAGGGTCGTTTTGCCGGCGCCGATCCGACCGGTTATCACCGTAAAGGACCCACGACGCAGTTGGAAATCTATGTCGTGGACGCCATTGGGGCTGTTGGGGTAAACGCAACTCAGACCGCGAACTTCCAGCTCGTTGAGTTGATGCGTCGCCAGCGGATCAGGTGGCGGAATCGGCGGCAGGGGCTCGGTCAGATAGACCGGACCAGCCTCTACAAGCGCGGCAGTCGACTGGGTCTCGATCGTGCTGGTCATGCGTCCCAGGGAGACTTCGGCTCGTCTGTGCTGCGCCATGACCCTACCGATCAGCGATCCACTGCGTGCCACTTCACCGACGTAGGTCGAGAACAAGACAAAGTCGCCGACAGAGAAGGTTCCATCCTTCATTGACTGCGCCACCAGCATCAGAATAGCACCCGTCGCCAGGTGGCTGATGTTCACATTTACCGACATCAACATCTGGTTGAACAGATTGTCTATGAGCGTTGATTTCCGGCGTGCATCGTTGAGATGTCGATAGTGTTCGACGGCCTTGCCTTCGACAGTGGCCACCTGCAGTGCCTGTACCGACTGAAACATTTCATTGGCGAAATTCGTTGAGGCCTCTGTCGCCTCACGCTGTGCAGTGCGGTACTTCATGATTTGCTTGCGTGCGACATCGACGATGGTAACGATCACCACTGCTGGAATCACGGTGACGATGGTTACCATCACATCGATACGGGCCATCCACGTGATGGCGAGGGCGGCAAAG